>JADMIO011851875.1_pt1 | contig 28064 bp, 26 predicted proteins | sample 8958161 | NCBI WGS metagenome assembly JADMIO01 (sample SAMN16585339, study PRJNA669376) | soil metagenome | isolation source: Crop rotation soil | place: USA: Cullars Rotation, Alabama | collected 2011 | reverse complement strand
CTTTCCCTGGCCAGCTCCACGTCGCCGGCCGAAATCGAGCCTGCCCCTCATCTGTCAACGCCGCGCCGGGTGAGTCGGCCCCTCAAGTGTCAACGTCCGCCCCTCATCTGTCAGTGAGGGCCAAGTTTTCCGCGAGGTATCCACAACGCCGGCGGCCGGCCGCGGTGTCTCGCACACGGCTTCGACGGCGTTTCTGGCGCGTTTGCAGGGCCATAGACGGCCGCCAGCCCAGCGGCGAGGGCAACCAGCCGAGGGCTTCGCCCTGTCGCTCGACTGCGGCGAGCACTACTGGCTGTAAAAGGACAGACCACATCATGGTTCTGTGTTCATTAGGTTGTTCTGTCCATTGCTGACATAATCCGCTCCACTTCAACGTAACACCGCACGAAGATTTCTATTGTTCCTGAAGGCATATTCAAATCGTTTTCGTTACCGCTTGCAGGCATCATGACAGAACACTACTTCCTATAAACGCTACACAGGCTCCTGAGATTAATAATGCGGATCTCTACGATAATGGGAGATTTTCCCGACTGTTTCGTTCGCTTCTCAGTGGATAACAGCCAGCTTCTCTGTTTAACAGACAAAAACAGCATATCCACTCAGTTCCACATTTCCATATAAAGGCCAAGGCATTTATTCTCAGGATAATTGTTTCAGCATCGCAACCGCATCAGACTCCGGCATCGCAAACTGCACCCGGTGCCGGGCAGCCACATCCAGCGCAAAAACCTTCGTGTAGACTTCCGTTGAACTGATGGACTTATGTCCCATCAGGCTTTGCAGAACTTTCAGCGGTATACCGGCATACAGCATGTGCATCGCATAGGAATGGCGGAACGTATGTGGTGTGACCGGAACAGAGAACGTCACACCGTCAGCAGCAGCGGCGGCAACCGCCTCCCCAATCCAGGTCCTGACCGTTCTGTCCGTCACTTCCCAGATCCGCGCTTTCTCTGTCCTTCCTGTGCGACGGTTACGCCGCTCCATGAGCTTATCGGGTCCACTCGCGAACGCAGAAAGGCCCACCCGAAGGTGAGCCAGTGTGATTACATTTGCGGCCTAACTGTGGCCAGTCCAGTTACGCTGGAGTCACTAGTATTTAGGTGACACTATAGAAGCGGCCGCGACAACTTGTCCACGTGGAATTCTAAGCTTAGGATCCCAATGTGCTGGAAAGTCTCGGACGAGATCTACCACGGCATCAGCTATGTCGGCCCGGTGCGCTCGGCGCTGGCCTTCGCGCCCGATGCACTCGTGATCAACTCGTTCTCCAAGTACTTCTCGATGGCCGGCTGGCGGCTCGGCTGGCTGGTGGTGCCGCCCGATCTGGTCGAGCCCGCGCGGGCGCGGATGGGCAACCTGTTCCTGACGCCGCCGAGCCTCGCCCAGCATGCCGGGCTGGCCGCGATGGACGCCCGCGCCGAACTCGAAGGCCACGTCGCGACCTATGCGCGCAACCGCGCGGTAATGCTGGAGGGGATCGGCCGGCTCGGTCTCAGCCACATCGCCCCGCCCGACGGCGCCTTCTACGTCTATGCCGACATCGGCCACCTGACCGATGACAGCCTCGCCTTCTGCCGCCGCATGCTCGAGGAAACCGGCGTCGCCACCGCGCCGGGGATCGATTTCGACCCGGTCCAGGGCGGGCGCTTCATCCGCTTCAGCTTCGCCGTCTCGACCGCGCTGGTCGAGGAAGCGCTGGCCCGGCTCGAACCCTGGTTCGCCGCACAGCCGCGCGTGGCCGAGCCGGCCTAGGCCCCGAACTGCGGCTTTCGGCACTTGTGACCAATCGGCCACGCTCCCAGGGCGATCGATATCCCTTTTGCAGTGCAGCGTAGAAATGCCCTCCCACGGAGAGTAGGGGGCCCACAAATCTACCTGACAAAAGGGTCAATTATGCAACAGGGATCTCTTAACCGCCTGGCGGCCGTCTCTTGCCTCGCGCTGTCGATGGCCATCAGTGGCGTCGCCCATGCCCAGACCGCCGAGGGCCAGCCGGCCGAAAGCGCCAGCAACACCGACATCGTCGTCACCGCCACCCGCCGCGCCGAGCGCACGGTCGACGTTCCGGTCGCGGTTTCGACGCTCTCGAGCGAAAAGCTCGACGTCATCAATTCGAGCGGCCAGGACATCCGCTTCATGTCGGGCCGCGTGCCCAGCCTGCTGATCGAATCCTCGTTCGGCCGCACCTTCCCGCGTTTCTACATCCGCGGCCTCGGCAACACCGACTTCGCCGCAGACGCGGCCCAGCCGGTCTCGGTCGTCTATGACAACATCGCGCTCGAAAGCCCGTTCCTGAAGGCTTTCCCCGCCTTCGACCTGCAGAACGTCGAAGTGCTCAAGGGCCCGCAGGGCACGCTGTTCGGCCGCAACACGCCCGCCGGCGTGGCCAAGCTGACCTCGGCCAAGCCCACTGACGAGTTCACCGGCCACCTCAACATGTCGATGGCGACCTACAACACGATCAACGGCGAGGCCGCGGTCAGCGGGCCGATCTCCGACAAGCTGCGCTTCCGCCTTTCGGGCATCCTCCAGCGCCGCGACGACTGGGTGAAGAACGACTACGCCCAGACCCTCCACGAGCATGAGTTCGAAGGCTACACCGACGCCGCCGGCCGCGCCCAGCTTCAGTACGTCGACGGCCCGCTCGACATCCTCGCCAACTTCCACATCCGCTCGCTGCGCGGCACGGCACGCGTGTTCCGCGCCAACACCATCCAGAAGGGCACTAACGACTTCGTCCCCGGCTTCGACATCGACCATGTCGCGCAGGACGGTTCCAACCCGCAGCGCCTCGACAGCTGGGGCACGAACCTGCAGGCCAGCTATGCCTTCGACGGCGCGGGCACGCTGTTTTCGGTGACCGGCTATGAGCACGCGAAGGTCTATTCGCGCGGCGACATCGACGGCGGCTTCGGTGCCGTCTTCGCGCCGCCGTCGGGCCCCTTCCTGCCGCTGCCCTTCAGCGTCGAGACCGACAACAATTACAAGCCGGAAGAATTCACCCAGGAACTGCGCTTCGCCTCGGAGAAGTTCGGCGACGTCTCCTTCCAGGCCGGCGGCTATTACTTCAACCAGAACCTCGACACCGCGGGCGGCAGCTATAACCTCGCCGGCGCCTTCGCCCCGGGCAACACCAGCCATCTCGACAACGAGACCTATGCGGTGTTCGGCTCGGTCGAATATACGCCGATCGATGCGCTGATCCTGCGCGGCGGTCTGCGTTGGTCGCACGACAAGAAGGCGACGACGCTGAACAATGCCGCCGGCGTGCTGCAGTCCTCGGGCTCGGCCAGCGACTCGAACGTGTCCTGGGATGCCAGCGCGACCTACAAGCTCGACGCCAACCACAGCGTCTATGCCCGCGCGGCCACCGGCTATCTCGGCACCTCGCTGAAGAACGACGTGACTTCGGGCATCGCCACGGTCGCCACGCCGCAGACCACCTGGTCCTATGAAATCGGCTTCAAGGGCGAAGAGCGAGGCCTCATCAGCTATTCGGCCGACATCTACTACAACCACACCAAGGACATGCAGCTGACCGCGGTGGGCGGTGCCTCCAACACCACCACATTGGTCAACGCGGCCAAGGTCATCGGCTACGGCGCCGAGGCGGAACTGACGTTCACGCCGGTTCCCGAGTTCGTCCTGACCGCGGGCGGCAGCTACAACTTCACCGAAATCCAGGATCCCAACCTCAAGGTGGCGTCCTGCACCGGCGGCTGCACCGTCACCGATCCGACCGCGCTCGTGGGCACCACCACGGTCGCGCTGATCGACGGCAACGACCTGCCGCAGGCGCCGCGCTGGATCGCCAACCTCACCGCGCGCTATTCGGTGCCGGTGGGTGAGGACAAGGAAGTGTTCCTCTACACCGACTGGGCCTATCGCAGCTCGGTCAACATCTTCCTCTACGAATCGATCGAGTTCACCGGCAAGCCGTTCCTCGAAGGCGGACTGCGCGCCGGCTACCGCGACAATGCCCACGGTCTGGAAGTGGCGGCCTTTGCCCGCAACATCACGAACCAGATTCGCATCATCGGCGGCATCGACTTCAACAACCTGACCAGCATGGTCAACGAGCCGCGCATCATCGGCGGCGAGATCAAGTACACCTTCTGATAGATCCGAAAGGGGGGCGCTTTGCCCCTCTTTCCATTTTGGCGCTCGGCCTGTTGCCCGCCGCGCCAGGCGACCGATCGCGCGTCCGGGGCCGGGAGGCGGGCTCCTTCTTCCCGTCGTTCCTGCGCAGGCTGGGGCGACGGGTTTGATAATGTCCGGAAAGTCCGGGTATTGCGTCGCACCTGCTCCTGGCCAACGGCCCACTCGAACAAATCGAAACCAGATCGAAGTCATCAGCTGACGCGCCGCACGGACATTGATTTTTCGCGGTTATCCGACGAGAATAAAGCATGAACCCGGCCGACCGCATCTTCAGCCCAGCACCGAACGCCAATCACCCAGCCTTGGCCGGTGCAGCCCATGCGTGATGATCTTTCGCACCTGCCGGCCAAGCAGCAGGACGAACTGACACGCGCCACCCGCATCCTCATGGAGGAATTCGAGAAGGCAACGGCGCTCGGCAACCAGTCTTGGAAGCGCGGCGGCAAGATCCTGAAGATCATCCTATTCGGCTCCTACGCACGGCAAGACTGGGTCGACGATCCCGAGAACGGCTACCAGTCGGATTTCGACCTACTGATCATCGTCAGCCACGAGAAGCTGACCGATGTCGCTGAGTACTGGTACGTCGCCGAGGACCGCATCCTGCGCGACGAGACCATCGACCGACAGGTCAACATCATCGTCCACGACCTAAATGACGTGAACCAGGCGCTCAAGCGCGGCGAGTACTTCTGGGCCGACATCGTCCGCGACGGCATCGTGCTCTACGAGCTGCCGAACCACCCGCTAGCGGCGCCGGTGCCCCTAACCCAGGCGGAAGCGCTCCGAATGGCGGAACGATACTTCGATCAATACACACAGTCAGTGGAGAACTGGCTCAAAATAACGCATTTTATAATACAAGAGGGATCGGGAAATCGAGACTGGCTAAATAAAGCAGCCTTCCATCTGCATCAGACCACAGAAACCGTCTATGCCTGCTACCTACTGACCTCGACGTTTTATTTTCCGAAGTCTCATAATATCAAATTCCTTCGATCGCTGTCGGAGGACAAAGAACCGCGACTCATCGAGGCGTGGTCTAGTTTGACCAAAGCGGATCGACGACGGTTTGAGCTGCTCAAGCGTGCATACGTCGAAGCAAGGTACTCGCCGTTATGCCGAATGCGGCATAAGGGCGATTATGCCGAGCGTCAGACTATGCCGCATGTGGGTAGGAAGTCCCAGTTTTCCGAGGGTTTGCGGGTAATCGGCTCGGCATAGTTTTACGCTTCTCCCAGCAGGATATGCTGAGGAGGTCGCGATGACGCTGGAAGAGTTTTTGGACCGCAGTTGGTCGATCCGCCGTCTACGGGTGGGACCATTCGGAGGTTGCATCGACCTGTATACGGAACGGCTGCGCAAGGACGGCTACAGCAAGCATTCCGCCGCCAGCTCCATGAAGATTATTGGCGATTTCATCGCGTGGCTGACCGAAGGCCAGTTCGATTGTAGCGATATCGACGAGCAACTCGCCGCGCGTTTCCTAGAAGCTCGAATGAGGTGGCACCCTCCGCGCGCCGGCGATCCAACAGCGATCCGCAGATTCATAGCGGCGCTCCGCGATGCGCAGATCATCGCTCCGGCATTGCCGCGTGCCCTCGATCCGGCCGATCAGATACTTGAGGATTTCCGCACGTATCTGAAGCACCGGCACGGCCTTAACCCAAGGTCGTGCGACGCCTATGTGCGGTTCACGCGACCCTTTCTGCGGGTTCTGGCCGTTACCCGGCCCGGCCATTTCGCTCGGCTGACCCAAGCGGACATCCTCAGATATATTGAGCAGCGTGCCCGTGACGTCAGTGCGGCAACCGCCGTAGCGATGTGTTCACGTCTCCGATCGTTTCTGCGGTATCTCCAGGTCGAAGGCCTGATCGTGAACGATCTTGCGGCCTGCGTTCCTTCGATAAAGAAGTGGCGCTTTGCAGGGCTTCCCACCTACCTCTCGGCCACCCAGCTGCAGCAGGTATTTCAGAGCTGTGACCGGAACACTGCCGTTGGGCTCCGCGATTATGCCGTCTTGATGCTGCTTGCCAGACTTGGCTTACGAGCAAGCGAAGTGGCGAGCATCACCCTTGAGGATATCGATTGGCGCGCGGGCCAGTTTCACATTCAAGGCAAGGGGCAGCGACCGGCGACCATGCCGTTGTCTGCCGAGGTTGGCGCAGCCCTCGCCACCTATCTGCGCGAGGGGCGTCAGGTATCGGACAGCCGTCATGTTTTCCTGCGCGCGCATCCGCCGCACGTGGGTTTTCCCTCTGCGAGCGGCATATGGCATATCGCCAGGCGAGCGCTAAAGCGGGCCGGCGTGAGCGGCCTTGCCCATCGGGGGGCGCATGTTTTCCGGCATACCCTGGCGAGCGAACTGCTCCAGTCGGGCGCGACCCTGACCGAGATTGGTCAGGTTCTGCGCCATCAGCATCACGATACCACCCGCATTTACGCCAAGGTTGATCTGGCGAGCCTGCGCAACTTGAGCCTGCCTTGGCCGGGAGGTGCGCAATGAGCCCGCTGCGTGATGCTCTCGCCGGCTATGTGACCATGCGACGCGGGTTCGGGTACAAGCTCAGGACGCAGGAGTACCTGCTGTTAAACTTTGTCGCCTTCATGGAGGCGCGGGCCGCGACCATCATCACCAACAAGTTGGCATTGGAATGGACAACCGGCGCTGCAGGACCGTTAACCTGGCCAACTCGTCTGTCGGCAGTCCGGAGTTTTGCGAGACATTTGTCTTGCACCGAACCACGTACGCAGATCCCGCCAACCGGCATCCTGGCGAAGCCCCAGCGTCGTGCGCCCCATATTTATACCGAGCAGGAGCTCGACCGATTGCTCGAAGCGATGCTGGCGCTTCCGCCGGCACAGAGATTACGCCGCTGGACCTATTATTGCCTGTTCGGTCTTCTTTCGGTCACCGGATTGCGGATCAGCGAAGCGCTCACGTTAAAACGGGACGATGCCGATCTCGAGGCCGGCATTCTGACCATTCGCGAGACCAAGTTCGGCAAGTCCCGCTTCGTCCCCATCCACGCCTCGACCAGCGCCGTCCTCACCGATTACGCTGCACGCCGCGATGCACGGCAGAGCAGATCCACCAGCCCCTATTTCTTTACCAATGAGCGAGGAGGACCGCTGCATCATCAGAACGTTTATCCCGTATTTTGCGAGGTGTCGCGACAACTTGGTCTACGCACTTCTGCCGGAGGCGAGGCCCCACGCATTCACGATTTGCGGCACAGCTACGCGGTTACCACGCTCCTGCGCTGGTATCGCGCAGGCGAGGACGTCGGACGGCTGCTTCCGGTGCTGTCCACCTATCTGGGGCACAGCCATACCCGCGATACCTACTGGTATCTTTCGGCGTGCCCCGAGCTCATGGACCACGCCGCTCGCCGGCTCGAGATGCGCTGGGAGGGGGTGTCATGACCCAGGCGCCCGTCCTACCAGCCTTGATCGAGCGCTTCTTTACCCAGCGCCTGATCCATCAACGCAACGTCAGCCCGCATACCGTCGCCTCCTACAGGGACACCTTCCGGCTGCTGTTCAAGTTCGCCCAGCGCAGCTTGCACCGGCCGCCCTCGCGCCTCGAGCTTGCCGATCTCGATGCGCCACTCATTGTCGGCTTCCTCGATGATCTGGAAGCAAACCGCGCCATCGGTATCACGACACGCAACCTGCGGTTGACCGCGATCCGCTCTTTCTTCCGGTTCGTTGCCTTCGAAGAGCCAGCCTATAGCGGACAGATCCAGAGCATTCTCGCCATACCCGGTAAGCTGCACGAGAAGCGCGAGGTCCATTTCCTGGCGCGCGCCGAGATCGAAGCCATCCTCGCCGCGCCCGATAGGCGAACGTGGCTGGGCCGCCGCGATTACACGCTATTGCTTGTCGCGGTTCAGACCGGCCTGCGCCTTTCGGAACTGATCAGTCTCGACCGCGATGCCGTTGCGCTGGGCACAGGTGCGCATGTCCTGTGTCTCGGCAAAGGCCGCAAGGAGCGGCGCACGCCGCTCACCAAGAACGCCCGTGCCGCCCTGCAAGCTTGGATGAAGGAGCCGGCGCGTGGCGTCACTGCGGTCCTGTTTCCCAATATTCATGGTGGGCGCCTTAGCCCCGATGCGGTTCAGTTCCTCCTCGCCAAGTACGTAAAACTGGCCCGCGAGCGCTGCCCCTCCTTGCGGCACAAGCGGATATCGCCGCACGTGCTGCGGCACACCGCAGCGATGGAACTCCTCCAGGCGGGCGTCGACATTTCGGTGATCGCCTTGTGGCTCGGACACGAAGCGATCCAGACCACCCAAGCCTATCTCCATGCCCATATCGCATTGAAGACCGCGGCTCTCGCCAAGCTCCAGCCGCTGCACGGTAAACCAGCGACGCGCTTCGAACCGGAGGATCAGCTCCTCGCCTTCCTCGACGCCTTGTAACCCATTGATCTGCAGCTCTTGCCTGAGGAGTCGGTTCTGTTATTGTTCCTCTGCGCTGTGCAAAGGGCAGCGCCGGGGCGTCAGAACCCCGCACACGAAGCAACTCGGACACCTCGGTTTCCGGGGTGCCGTCGCGCATGTCCAACCCGCAAGGGTAAAGGCGACGGCGCATGTCGTGTGCATGTTCTGACCCCCCGGCGGCTCCCGCGCCTAGCGTGCGGGAGTTCGGGACCTTTGCCGCATCCGTCTCGGCCTTCCGCGTAACCGCTCCGATGCGGACCGGAGGTACCCATGGACGACCTCACCCCTGTACCATTGCATCGCCCCATGCCCGGCGCGATGCCGGCCACGCTGACAGAGCTGTGGAACGCGCATGAGGCGGGCCCAGTTCAGCTCCTGCGCACGCGTGAAGGACGAAGCCTGAGCCGCGCACGCTATCGCCGCGCCCAGGAGTTCATGCTCCCACTTGCACCCGGAGCGCCCGGCGACTGGCCCGACTTTCTCTATGGTGCCGGCATCGTCGCCCAACTGGCCTTGTCGTCCCATTTGCTCGACGTTGGTTTTCCTGACCCTTGGTGCGCTCGCTACATCGGCCTCTATGTCTCCAAATCGCTTAGCTATGCCAACGCGAGCGGCCTGGGTCTCGAGTGCACAGAGACGGCGCGATTGGCGCAGGTGCTCACCCCCTACAGCAAATGGAACTGCCGCTCCCTGGCCGACGGTCCCCGCCCGCATGATGGCGACTTTACATACGACGAGACCCGGGCGCTGCTATGCGCATTGTTGGACCATGTCGGGTGCGTCACCGGCCATCTTCTCTCGCGTCGGCGCGTGAGGCGACATCACGCACTCCCGACATGAGATCCCCGACTTCGGCATGGCCGGTCAGCGAGGCGTGCCGCGAAGGATCGTAAAACTATGCCGAGCCGATTACCGGAAAACCCTCGGAAAACTGGGACTTATCACCCCGATGCGGCATAGTCTGACGCTCGGCATAATCGCCGAACTACAATATCAGTATTGAGGATCTCGACGCGCTCTACGCGTCGGTGAAGAGGCTGCGGGATATCGTGACCCACGTTTGCGAGGCGAGACTTAGAGAACTTTCACGGGGCTAGCGCGACGGCTTCGTTGGACAAGTCGGTTCACACCCGCCAGTCGATCGCGCCCCTGCCCTTCGCTTCGAGAAATGCGTTCGCGCGGCTGAAATGGCGGCAGCCGAGGAAGCCCCGATGCGCCGACAGCGGGCTCGGGTGCGGCGCCGTGAGGATCAGGTGCGGGCCGTTCCGCAGCCGGGGCACGCGCGCGGCCTTGCTCTGCGCGTGGCTGCCCCAGAGCAGGAACACCGTCGGCGCCTCGCGCGCCGCCACGGCCGCGACGGCGACGTCGGTGATCGCCTCCCAGCCGAGGCCCTGGTGCGAGCCGGCGCGGCCTTCCTCAACGGTCAGCGCATTGTTGAGCAGCAGCACGCCCTGCCGCGCCCATTTCTCGAGATTGCCGTGCGCCGGCCGCTCGATGCCAAGGTCGCTGGCGATCTCCTTATAGATGTTGACGAGGCTGGGCGGCACCTTGACCCCCTCGGGCACCGAGAACGACAAGCCATGCGCCTGGCCGGGGCCGTGGTAGGGGTCCTGCCCCAGGATCACGACCTTGACCGCATCGAGCGGCGTCAGCTCGAGCGCGCGCAGCCAGCTCCCGCGCGGCGGGTAGATGCGCTTGCCGCCGGCCTCCTCGGCGCTGAGAAAGCCGCCGAGCCTCCGCGCCTCTTCCGTGGCGAGCACGGGTTCGATCGCGCCGCGCCAGCTTTCGGGAACCGCTTCCGCCGCCATGCTATTGATCCCTAAACCCCTTTGATTCCTTGCGCGGATAGGCCTAAGCCGCTTGCCCTATGGCTGTCCATTTCCACGAAGAAGATCTCCCCGAGGGCGTGCTCGCCCCTGGCCCCGTCGCCGTCGATACCGAGACGATGGGCCTCATCACTCCGCGCGACCGGCTCTGTGTCGTCCAGATTTCCGACGGGAAGGGCGACGAGCACCTCGTCCGCTTCAAGCCGGACAGCGCCTATGCCGCGCCGAACCTGAAGGCGGTTCTGGCCGATCCGGCACGGCTCAAGCTGTTCCACTTCGCGCGCTTCGACCTTGCGGCGATCGAGCATTACCTCGGCGTCACCGCCGCACCGGTGTTCTGCACCAAGATCGCGAGCAAGCTCACGCGCACCTACACCGACCGCCACGGCCTCAAGGACATCGTCCGCGAGCTGCTCGGCAAAGAGATCTCCAAGCAGCAGCAGTCGAGCGACTGGGGCGGCGCCGAGCTGTCCGACGCGCAGCGCGAATATGCCGCCTCCGACGTGCGCTATCTCCACGCCATGCACGCGATCTTCGTCGACAAGCTGGCGCGCGAGCACCGCACCGAGCTGGCCCAGGCCTGTTTCGATTTCCTGCCGTCGCGCGCCCGGCTCGACCTTGCCGGCTGGCCCGAGCACGATATCTTCAGCCACGAGTGATGGCAGCCAAATTGGCAGGCGACGCATGAGCACCCAGGCGGACATCATCCGGGACCAGCGGCAGCACTTCGCCGCGCCCGGAGGATTCCACGACAAGCTGGTCGGCTTCCTGGCCAAGGTGCTGCCCGCGGCGATCGGCCTGGTCGCGGCGGTGATGATCCTCGTGCCCTTGAGCCCCCGCGGCGAGATCAGCTTCCTGCTCGACCGCAACAAGGTGGCCGTGACGCCCGAACGCATCCACGTCGACAAGGCGATGTACCGCGGCCAGGACAACGAGGGCCGGCCGTTCCAGCTCACCGCCGGCCGGGCGGTGCAGCCCTCGGCCACCTCGCCGATCCTCGAGCTCAATGACCTCGTCGCGCGTCTTCAGCTCCAGGACGGGCCCGCGCAGGTCAATGCTCCAGGCGGCGATTACAACTTCGACACCAGCCAGGTGGCGATTCCGGGGCCGGTAAACTTCTCCGCTGCGGACGGCTACACCATGGTCACCCGCAACGTCGCCATCGACCTCAACACGCGGCGCATCGCGGGCGCGGGCGGGGTTTCGGGCACTGTCCCGGCTGGCACTTTCACCGCCAACAAGATAATCGGCGATCTTGGCGAGCGCACCGTGACGCTCGAAGGAAACGCCCGCCTGCGCATGACGCCCGGCAAGATGAGGATGCCCAAATGACCCGCTTCGGCCAAATCAAGATTGCGCTCGGAGCCTTCCTCGTCGGCTCTGCCGGGATCGTCGGGGTGCAGCAGCTCGGCGCGCAGGCGATCACCGGGCACGACAGCAACGCGCCGGTGAACTACGCCGCCGACCGCATCGAGTTGCAGGACAAGGCCAAGCGCGTCGTGCTGTCGGGCAACGTCGACATCAACCAGGGCGACCTGCGCATGCGCGCGGCACGCACCACGGTTGCCTATACCGACGCCGATTCGCTCAAGATCCAGCGGCTCGACGCCACCGGCGGGGTGACCGTGACGCGCGGCACCGAAAGCGCGCGCGGCGATGTCGCGGTCTATGACTTCAACCGCCGGATCATCACCATGGCCGGCAATGTCGCGCTGCGCCGCGGCACCGACACGCTGAACGGCGGGCGGCTGGTGATGGACCTCAACACGGGCGTCTCGAGCATCGACGGCCGCGCCGGGGGCTCCTCGTCGGCGCTGGGCGGCAGCAGCCGCGGCGGCCGCGTCTCGGGCTCGTTCTCGGTACCGAAGAAGAACTGATCGCACGCCGCGCAACTGGATTGGGCCAGACATGAACCGCGCCCAGCCCTGGCTGCCGTTCATGTCGGTGACGGCCGGGATCGCCACCTTCAGCGTGATGGACGCGCTGATGAAAAGCGCGTCGATCGAGGCGGGCGTTTACAACGCGCTGCTGTTCCGGGCGCTGATCGGCACGGCGCTGATCCTGCCGATCTGGCTGCTGCTCGGAGGCCGGTGGCCCAGCGCGGAGGTGCTGCGCATCCACGCGCTGCGTTCTGCCGTCGTCGCCTGCATGGCGGGCCTGTTCTTCTGGGGCCTGGTGCGACTGCCCATGGCCGAAGGCATGGCGCTGTCGTTCATCTCGCCGCTCGTCGCGCTCTATCTTGCCGCGGTGCTGCTCGGCGAGACCATCCGCCCCGCCGCTGTCTTCGCCTCACTGTTCGGGCTGGCAGGGGTAGTGGTGATCGCCATGGGCCGCTTCGGCGAGAACGGTGTGACCGCCGATGCCGGCGCGGGCATCGCGGCCATTCTGGTTTCGGCCGTGTTCTATGCCTGGAATCTCATCCTCCAGCGGCAGCAGGCGTTGGTCGCCAAGCCACTCGACGTCGCGCTGTTCCAGAACCTGTTCCTCGTGCTGATTCTGATCGTCCCTGCGCCCTGGTTCGCCGCTTGGCCGAGCGACACCGCTCTGCGCGACGTCTCCAGCGGCGCGGTTCTGGCCGCCACGGCGCTGATGCTGCTGAGCTGGGGCTATGCCCGGGCCGAGGCGCAGGCGCTGGTGCCGCTCGAATATACCGCCTTCGTCTGGGCTGCACTGGCCGGCTGGTTGTGGTTCGATGAGGCAGTGACCCTGGCCACGATCGCGGGCACCGTGCTGATCGTCTTCGGCTGTTGGATTGCGACGCGCAGGTCCGGCACGCCGCACGTCCCGGCCGCCAATCTGCCCCCGGCGCCATAGATCATCAGATCAGCCGCGCGTCCTTCGCCATGACCAGCGCTGCGCCGATATTGGCGACATTGAGCCGCTTGATGATCCGCGCGCGGTGCATGTCGATCGTACGGATGCTCAGGCCCAGCTCGAAAGCGACGACCTTGCTCTGCTTGCCGGTGGCCAGCGCGCGCAGGACCTCGATCTCGCGCTCGGACAGCGTATGGACCGCGCCCAGCTTGTCGCGCTCGGCCCGCTGGCGCAGATTGTCTTCGATCTGCTCTCCGGCCCGGTTCAGCGCATCGAGCAGATTGTCGCGCCGATAGGGCTTGCGCAGGAAATCGACCGCGCCGGCGCGCATCGCCGATACCGCGTCGGGCACTTCGCCGAAGCCGGTCAGCAGCACGACGGCATGGTCGGTATCGAGCTCACCCAGCCGATGCTGCACCTCCAGCCCGTCGAGATCGGGAAGCCGCAGGTCGAGCAGGACGCAGCCCGGTGGCAAGTCCGCAGCGACCGACAGAAACGCCTCGCCCGTCGCAAAAGTGTGCACGCTGTGACCTTCGCGCCGCAGGATCAGGGATAGCGATGCGAGCAATTCCGGTTCGTCGTCGACAATGTGGATGTGCAAGCTTTCCCCCGGACATGCGTTGGAGAAATCCTATGCCTTGTAAAGCACTGTATCAAGCTGGTTAGCGCATTGTCATACGGCATTTTGCCGCATTAACCCGATCCGTTCGGTGTTTGCCCGAATGGTGCCGAAGCGGCTCCCGGCAGCTTCGCGCTCGGGGTTCTAGTAGCGGCCGAAACGTTCGAAGCGTTCGCGGTATTTCTGGCTGCGGGTGATCCACAGGCCGCGCAGCCCCAGCCGCTCGACATTCCGCTGCCACGAGACGAATTCCTCGAGCTCGATCCGGTAGCGTTCGCAGACTTCCTCGACGGTCAGAAGGCCGCCGTCCACCGCGGCCACGAGTTCCGCCTTGCGATGGGCGATCCACCGCTTGGTAGAGGGCGGCGGCAGACCCTCGAGAGTCAGGGGTTGCCCGAGCGGACCGATCACCGATTTCGGGCGTAGTCGCTGGGCCGCGTTCATAAGGCTCCTGACGGCCCCCTGCCGGGCAGGCTACGCTGCGAAACCGAGGCGGCGGCGGACGCCGGATCGCGCTCTTCGACGCGGTCGAGGATGGACACCACGGCCGCCGTCAGCGCCTCGCTGCCGGTCAGGATGGCGCGAACGTAATCCGCGTGGACCAAGCTCAGCCCGCCGTCCAGCAGGAGCAGCTCGGCGAAGCCGCTGATCGAGTTGAGCGGATTCCTAAGCTCTTGCGACAGATGATGAAAATCAGAATCGAAGCACTGAAAGTCCGAACCACTCCCCGCGAAATCGTAACCCGCAACGTCCATTCGTCGAACTCCCCAAACGGCCTCCATCGCCCCCTGCGATTCGCCGTTAACCATGTCTGGGTAGACCAGCGCCGGGGGCACCCCCTTCGCAATCAGCGACAGCGGATTGCCAATCGGAGACTCAAATTCTCCGATGGTAGAATCACCGTAAGCGGGGGAGGGAGTCGCTAGTAGGCGGCCGCCAGAGCGCCGCCGGAGACCGGCACACCCTGTGCGAAGGCGCCGCGCGGCGCCGGGGTCCAGGGCGAAGCCTGCAGCCGGGTCCATTGCGTAATGTCAGCAGCGGTCAACTCGCGCGGCCGCGAAAAGGGCGCTGAATTGGTCATGGCATAGAAGGCGCGCGCATCGCGCTCGCTCAGGCCCATGGTGCGGTAGTAGTCGATATAGGCGCGGTTCTTGGGCGCATCGGGCGAATAGTCGTCCGGCCCGCGGCCGGTATCGTCCTCCCATGAATGCACGGCGAACTGCGCGCTGGGCTCGGCCGAACGCGCGGTGCCGGCCAGGAACAAGTCGACCGCGCCCGAAGCGACCCAGCCGTCCGCCGGGACATGCATGGCGATGCCGCGCGCGCGAATCATCCGGCCGAGGCGCAGATTGGCGCGGTCGTCCTCGGTCCCCGGACATTCGACCATCTCGATCCGGACGATGCCGGGATGATCGCGCAGCATAGCGTCGAACGCTGCGGGCGTGCGCTCGTCGGTCACGCCCACCATCGCCGCGCTGGATTGATCGAGAATTCGGAACGGACCGTAGATCTCGCGGCCGGCTGCCGGCTGCAGAGGCAGCGGCCCGACCACGCGCTCGCTGCCGCCCCGTTCGGGCTCCGCCTGAGCGGTCTCGACCGAAACAGTCTCTGCCGGCGCGGATACAGGCTCCACCTCCGCGAAATCGAGGTCGTAGGGAAGCACCTGCGCAGCGAGCGGCTGCGGCAGCAGGGCCAGGAGCGGAAGGAGGAATGTGGCAATCCGGCGCATGCCGGGCTGCTGCGGCCGCCATGGTTACAACCGGGCTGAATTCGACGGTTAAATCCCATTAACCAACGATTTATCCGCCTATTTCCGCTCTTGAGGTGCAGTACCGGCGGCGCCCCGAACAAGATGGCGCGCCGCGACAGGGCACAAAAAATCGGAGGGAGCCGGGGAGGCTCCCTCCGAGATTTGAGTTTAGAGATGGGTCTCTAATGCGACTAAAGTATGCGGGGAGAGGAAACGGGCCCCGCATGCAGACTTTAATATAGAAGACTCCGCCATCGCGTTTCACCGATTGCGACGATAGTTTTGCAGTTCTTGCCAAGTCCGCTGCACACGGCCCCATTGCCTGCATGGCGCGTGCCCGGACCACCCGGACCCGCCCTTGCGCCGCCTGGACCCTCGCGAATCCCACCCGCCCCCTTGACCTAAAGGCAGGGAACGCGCATCGGCGGCGCCAACGAATCCGCTTTCCGCGCTGCAGCATTCTCGCGGCGGAGGACGGCTCGACACAGACCATAACCATCGAGGGAACAACAGGCGCATGACCCAGGTCGGACAGGACTCGCTCGGCACCCGCAGCACCATGAACGTTGGCGGCCAGGAGGTCGCTTTTTACTCGCTGAAGAAAGCCGGCGAGAAGCTGGGCGACATCAGCCGCCTGCCCTTCTCGATGAAGGTGCTGCTCGAGAACCTGCTCCGCTTCGAGGACGGCGGCTTCACCGTCTCCACCGGTGACATCCAGGCGCTGGTCGACTGGCAGAAGAACCCCGCGGAATCGCAGAACGAGATCCAGTACCGCCCGGCGCGCGTGCTGCTGCAGGACTTCACCGGCGTGCCCTGCGTGGTCGACCTGGCCGCCATGCGCGACGCCATCGCCACGCTCGGCGGCGACACCAGCAAGATCAACCCGCTGGTCCCCGTGAACCTCGTCATCGACCACTCGGTCATGGTCGACGAGTTCGGCCACCCCAAGGCCTTCGAGCAGAACGTCGAGATCGAGTACCAGCGCAACCTCGAGCGCTATGACTTCCTCAAGTGGGGCTCGAAGTCGCTCAACAACTTCTACGCCGTGCCCCCGGGCACCGGCATCTGCCACCAGGTCAACCTCGAGAACATCGCGCAGACCGTCTGGACCTCGACCGACCAGAACGGCGCCACGGTGGCCTATCCCGACACCTGCGTCGGCACCGACAGCCACACGACGATGATCAACGGCCTGGGCGTGCTCGGCTGGGGCGTCGGCGGCATCGAGGCCGAGGCGGCCATGCTCGGCCAGCCGGTGTCGATGCTCATCCCCGAAGTCGTCGGCTTCAAGCTGACCGGCGAGCTCAAGGAAGGCGTCACCGCCACCGACCTCGTGCTCACCGCCACGCAGATGCTGCGCGCCCACGGCGTGGTCGGCCGCTTCGTCGAATACTACGGCCCGGGCCTCGCCTCGCTGACCCTGGCCGACCGCGCAACGCTGGCCAACATGGCTCCCGAATACGGCGCGACTTGCGGCTTCTTCGGCATCGACGATAAGACGCTCGACTACCTGCGCCTCACCGGCCGTGAGGAAAGCCAGATCGCGCTGGTCGAAGCCTATGCCCGCGAGCAGGGCTTCTGGATCGATCCTTCGATCGAGCCGATCTTCTCGTCCAGCCTCGAGCTCGACCTCGGCACCGTCGTCCCCTCGCTCGCCGGCCCCAAGCGCCCGCAGGACAAGGTCGTCCTCACCGAAGTCGACGACGTGTTCAACAAGGATCTCGGCGACGTCTACAAGAAGGCCAGCGCCCGCGTTCCCGTCGCCGGCAAGGATCACGACATCGGCGACGGTGACGTCGTCATCGCCGCGATCACCAGCTGCACCAACACCTCGAACCCGGGCGTGCTGGTCGCCGCCGGCCTCGTCGCCAAGAAGGCCGACGAGTTTGGCCTCAAGCCCAAGCCCTGGGTGAAGACCAGCCTCGCCCCCGGCTCGCAGGTCGTCACCGACTACCTCGAGAAGGCCGGCCTGCAGACCCACCTCGACAACGTCGGCTTCAACCTCGTCGGCTATGGCTGCACCACCTGCATCGGCAACTCGGGCCCGCTCGCGGAGCCGATCTCCAAGGCGATCAACGAGAACAACATCGTCGCCGCCTCGGTCATCTCGGGCAACCGCAACTTCGAGGGCCGCGTCAGCCCCGACGTGCGCGCCAACTTCCTCGCCTCGCCGCCGCTCGTCGTCGCCTATGCGCTGAAGGGCACCGTGGTCGAAGACTTCACCACCACGCCGATCGGCGTTGCGACCACTGGGGCAAAGGCTGGCCAGGACGTGTTCCTCAAGGACATCTGGCCGAGCAATCTGGAAGTCGCCACGACCATGGCCGGCTGCATGGACCGCCCGATGTTCCAGGCGCGCTATGCCGACGTCTACAAGGGCGACAAGCACTGGCAGGCGATCAACGTCACCGGTTCGGAAACCTACCAGTGGCGCGCGGGCAGCACCTATGTCGCCAACCCGCCCTACTTCGAGGGCATGTCGATGACCCCGGCCCCGGTGCAGGACATCGTCGGCGCCAAGCCGCTGCTGATCCTGGGCGATTCGATCACCACCGACCACATCAGCCCTGCCGGCAACATCAAGGCCGACAGCCCCGCGGGCCAGTGGCTGCAGGAGCACCAGGTCGCCAAGGCGGACTTCAACTCCTACGGCGCGCGCCGCGGCCACCACGAAGTGATGATGCGCGGCACTTTCGCCAACATCCGCATCAAAAACGAGATGGTCCCGGGCGTCGAGGGCGGCGTCAGCCGCTTCGGCGATGAGGTCGGCGCGGTCTATGACGTGGCGATGAAGCACAAGGCCGCCGGCACCCCGACGGTCGTCATCGCCGGCAAGGAATACGGCACCGGCTCCTCGCGCGACTGGGCGGCCAAGGGCACCAACCTGCTCGGCGTCCGCGCCGTCATCGTCGAGACCTTCGAGCGCATCCACCGCTCGAACCTCGTCGGCATGGGCGTGCTGCCGCTGCAGTTCAAGAACGGCGAGACGCGCACTTCGCTCGGCCTCACCGGCGACGACACCTTCACCATCAAGGGTGTCGCCACGCTGCAGCCGCGCCAGGACGTGGAAGTCGAAGTCACCCGCAAGGACGGCTCGGCCTTCACCTTCACCGCGCGCTGCCGCATCGATACCGCCAACGAGGTCGAGTACTTCATGAACGGCGGCATCCTGCACTACGTGCTGCGCAAGCTCGCGTCGTAAGCATATCATCGTCGTCCCCGCGCAGGCGGGGACGACGATCGCTGTTCAGGTTCAGGAAAAACCGCAAGCGGCATCCTTCCGGCACCATGGGTTCGGGAGATCTGCAATGAAGCATGCCTTTGCCTTGCTGGCCCTGTTGGCCACGCCCGCGGCGGCCCAGCCCACCCCGACGAACCCGCAGGTCGACTATGCCGGCTTTGCCCGGCTGGTGGACGAGCTTGGCCCGGTGCGCGAGGCCCATCGCCTGCCCTGGGCGGACTTCGCCCGCCGCGCCCGCACCGAGGGCGCCGTGCTGCTCGACGCGCGCACTCCCTCCGCCTTCGCCCGCGGGCACATCAAGGGCGCGGTCAACCTGCCCTTCACCGACTTCACCGCCGAGAGGCTGCACGAGCTGCTGGGCCCCGACACCCGCCGGCCGATCTACATCTACTGCAACAACAACTTCCGCGACCACCGCGCGCCCGTCGCGCTCAAGAGCGCGCCGCTGGCGCTCAACATCCCCACCTTCATCAACCTCCACGGCTACGGCTACACCAATGTCTGGGAGCTTGCCGAGGTCATCGGCACCGCCGATGCGGGCGTCGAATGGGAAACTGCGGCCGGCGGCTGAACCGTCCTCTACTGCTAAACCGCTGTCGGCCATTGCGGAGTGTTGATCGACAATTTCTCCTAGGCCCATAGTCGAGCCAATCGGCCGTACCGTCCCTCCACGGGTCGGTTGGCTCCACCTTTTTCGCGCGCGCGTGCTGCGCACGCCGCAGGAACCCGGTGGAGTCTATGGACATGTTCGAACCGCCGTTCTCCCAGTTTGCCGCCGGCCTCGCCGGGCGGCAGCGGCGGGCCGGTGCCGAGGGCGCGCTCGAGCGGATGCGTGCGCTCGCCGAATACGCCATCCTCGACACCGCGCCCGAGCCGGCATTCGATTCGGTGGCGCAGCTCGCCGCCGAGATCTGCACGGCCCCGATGGGCGCAATCTCGCTGGTCTGCGACGATCGGCAATGGTTCAAGGCCGCTCACAACACCGGCGGCCTGCGCGAAACGCCGATCGAGCATTCGCTCTGTGCCCATGTCATCGAGGATTCGGGCGTCTTCGTCGTCGCCGACGCGGCGAACCATCCGACATTCCGCGACAACGCGCTGGTTCGCGGCGAACTGGGCCTGCGGTTCTACGCCGGCGTTCCCATCCATTCGCGCGACGGCGTACCGATCGGCGCGCTTTGCGTGGTCGATACCGAAGCGCGCCCCGAAGGGCTGACCGCCGCCCAGGCCCGGGCGCTCACCGTGCTTGGCAAGCAGGTCGAAACCCAGCTCGAGCTACGCCGCGAAATCCTGGTGCAGGAAGGCCGGATTGAGCGCGAACGCCGCCTGTCGCGCAAGCTCGAGCATTTCGCCAACCACGACAGCCTGACCGACCTGCCCAACCGCGGCTATCTGATCCGCGAATTCGAAAAGCGCATGGCCAGTCCGCTCGGCTACGATCATCCGCCGGCGCTGCTGCTGATCGACGTCGACAACTTCAAGATGATCAACGACGGCTTCGGCCACGCCGCCGGCGACCTCGTGCTGGTCGAGGTGGCGAACCGCCTGCGCGAGACGCTGGGCGACGACGCCATGGCCGCGCGCGTCGGCGGCGACGAGTTCGCCATCCTGCTGCGCCAGTGCGCCTCGCCCGAAATCGCGGTCGAGATCGCCGGCACCCTGCTCCACGCGGTGAACCTGCCCTTCATCTACGGTGGGCGAAACCTCGATTGCCGGATTGGCATCGGCTATGCGCTCGCCGCGCCGCAGGACGAGGATTTCGCCACGCTCCATCGCAAGGCCGACCTCGCGCTGGCGAGCGCCAAAGCTGCCGGCCGCGGCTGCGCCCGCGCGTTCAACGCGACGCTCGCGCGTGCCTATGAGCTCGAACGCGAGATGATCGTGGCGGCGCAGGCGGCGCTGGCCGACGGCCGCATCCTGCCCTTCTACCAGCCCAAGGTGGAGCTCGAGACCGGCCAGTTGATCGGCTACGAGGCGCTGCTGCGCGTGGTGACCGCCGACGGCAATGTCGAGCTGCCCGCCAGCATCGCCGCCGCCTTCGAGGACCGCGAGCTCGCCGTGGCGATCACCGACTGCATGATCCACGGCGTGCTGTCCGACATCTCGGATGCCATGGCCCGCGGCATCGACCTCGGCCATGTCGCGATCAACACCACCTCGTTCGACTTCGCCACCGGCGACTTCGCCGACCGCCTGCTCGCCAAGCTGGCGCTGCGCGGCATTCCGCCGGCGATGATCGAGGTCGAAGTCACCGAATCGGTGGTCCTGGGCCGCGGCCGCGACCATGTGCGCCAGGCGTTGATCGAGCTGGCCGACGCCGGCGTGCGCATCTCGCTCGACGATTTCGGCACCGGCTATGCCTCGCTGACCAACGTCAAGCAGTTGCCCATCACCGCGCTGAAGATCGATCGCAGCTTCGTCGGCGACCTCGGCAGCGAGACCGACGATTCGATCGTCATGGCCATATCGACGCTCGGCGGCCGCATGGGCCTCAGCATCGTCGCCGAAGGCGTGGAGACCGAGCGCCACATCGCCATGCTGCGCCGCTTCGGCGTGCCCTATGGTCAAGGGCTGTATTTCAGCCCCGCCGTGCCGAGCGCGCAGTTCGCCAAGCTGGCGGAAATCGCCGACAGCGGCCGCTGGGCGCCCGCAAAACCGCGCAAGGCCGGCAGGAAGCGCGCGGCTCCGGGGGCGGCCGCATGACCGGCATCATCGAGACCTTTTTCCGCAACCATCCCAACCCGGGCTGGATCTGCGAAGGCGAGGCCCTGCGCTTTGCCGAGATCAACGACGCGGCGCTGGCCCGCTATGGCCTGTCGATGGCGCAGTTCCAGGCACTGACCCTGCGCGACCTGCAACCGGGCATGGCGCCGAACCTCGTCAGCGTGCGGATGATGCGCGACGAAGCGCTGCCGCGCCAGGACGAGACCCTGCAGCATCACTTCGCCGACGGATCGATTTTGGAGCTGACGCTGCGCGGCCTCAGCCTCGACATCGCCGGCCGCGGCTACCGCCTGGTCATCAGCCAGGACGTGACGCGTCGCGCCTCGCGGAGCCGCAAGCTCGCCTATGTTGAGCGGCAGGCCACCAGGATCGCCAAGATCGGGGGCTGGCGGTTCAGCACCGAGACCCAGACCTTCACCTATTCCGCCGCGGCCCACGCCATCCTGCGCCTCGGCCAGGACGATCGCGGCGAGCCGGCCGACGTGCTCCAGGCGATCAGCCCCGAAGACCGTGCGGCCATGCGTGGCGCCTTCGAAAGCTGCACCGAGTCGGGCGAGCGGATTGACCGCGCCTTCACCGTGACCGACCAACAGGGCCGGCCGCGGCACCTGCGCACCATGGCCGAGGCCGAGTTCGATCTGTCGGGCAAGGTCGTCGGCATCATCGGCGTCGTCCAGGACATGACCGGCTTCCGCACGCGCGAGGACGCCCTTTCGGCGCAGCAGGCGCTCTGGGCGGGAAGCATGGGCAGAAAGCTCGACCAGCCGGCCTGAAAGCCGTGCCGTAGCTGTTCGAAAAGTCAGTTTTCGTTGGCGCTGGTCCGCCGTTCCAGCACCCGGCGCAGATGCCTGGTATGCATTTTCTCGATGCGCCGATAGCCGGCGAACAACTCGCGGCGGCCCGTCGCGGCCTCCGCCGGCTGCGCCAGGAGTTCCGCGGCGGCGACCTGCAGCGCACCGTTCACCATTTCGCGAACGGCACGGTCCCAGTCGGGCCAGGCCTCGCCATCCTCGTCGGGGATAGGCTCGGACCGCAGCGCCTCGGCGATTTCCTCTGCGCTCGGATCCCGCCCGGCAGCCGCGCGATGGGCCGCGAGAGCTTCGACGAAGGCCGCAGCCTGCGCGAGAATCAGGTCAGGTTGCGCGGTGGCCCCGCCGGCGACGCGCAAGAGATTGGCTGCCAGCCTCCGCAGCTCCTCACGAACCGCGAGCGCCGACGCCTGTACTGCCGAGCCGTCGGCGCAATCCGACATGGATCATTCTCCCGCGGATCCGAAGCACGCCCTTCACTGCAAAGGCAAATCCTTAGCTAACCGTTCTAACGGGCATCTTCCGCCAATCAATAGCTTGCTTGGGCCAAGTGGGTCCCGCGGCGCGCAGGCCGCTCAGTGCAGCAGCCGCTGGTTCTCGTAGTCGCTATCGTCGGCAGCCATGAAGCGATCGCTGACTTGGCCGAAGGGCGAGTTCAGCTCGGCGAGCATGCGGCGCACCTCTTGCCGGCGCGCGATCTGCGCGGCCCGATCGGCCATGGCGCGCGAGCGCTGCCTGTGAAACCTCTTGCGGATCATGGCCAAGGCCCTCCTTGATCCATTTAATAGCCTTGCGGGCGCCGTGCCCGCTTGGCAAATCCTGACAGCTTCTTGACAGTTACCTCGCCGCGGCACCCATAGCCGCCGCCGCAATGCGGACGGCGATCAGGCCCAGGCCGGGCTGCCCGAAGCGTACTTGAGCGGCTGCGGCGTGAACACGCGCGCGCTCATCGGCACGCCGCGCTCGGCGTTGCGCCACGAGGCGGGCGACTTGCCGAACTCGACCGTGAACCAGCGTGAGAACGAGCTCAGCGTCGAATAGCCGAGCAGCATGCCGACATCGGTGACCGAGTGGTTCGAAGTCGACAGATAGCGGACAGCCAGCTCGCGCCGCGCTTCGTTGAGCAACGCAGCGAAAGTCGCGCCTTCCTTTTCGAGCAGGCGCTGGAGCATGCGCGGGTGCAGGCCGAGGTTGTCAGCGACGCTTTCCATCGTCACGCTGCAGCGGCTGAGCAGGCTGTTGATCGCGCGCCGCACCTGATCGGTTACGGTGGCGCTGGCGCGCTGGCCGGCAAGCAGCTCGAGGCACTGCTCGGCATGGCGCGCCATGAGCTCGTTCGCCGTGCGGTTGGTGATGTCGAGCGCGCTCGACTGGCAGGAAATGCCGTCGAAATCGCTGTCGAACTGCACGGGGAAGCCGAAGGTCCGGCGATGCAGCTTGAGGTCGGCCGGGGCCGAATGGCGGAAGTGGATGGTTTCCGGCCGCCACCGGCCATCCGATAGCTCGCGCAGCGCCTGGAACACGACCGCGACGGTGAATTCGATCGTCTGGCGCGAGGCGCAGCCGTGCAGGATCTCGGTACGCAGCGTCGCGGTCTCGCCGTCGTCCTCGAGCACGTAGTCGATGACGTCGCTGATCATCCGCTGGTGCTTGCCCAACGATTCGAACGCCTCGCGAACCGTGTTGCGGTGCTGCAGGAGCAGGCTGATGGGGCCCAGCGAAGCGAAATTGCGCGGCTCGGCCAGACGCAGGCCCAGCGTTTCGCAGCCCGTTTTCCGGGCCGCGTCCTCGGCCAGCTTAGTCACGGCACCGGCGGCGAGGCGGCATTCGGGATCGGTCAGATCTTCGGGCCGGATCTTCGCGCCACGCAACATCGCATAGGCATCGGCTCCCAGGCCCTGCACGACCTCGACAAAGGTCGACAAGACCACTGCGCGAACCTGTGGAACCATCTCCGGCTTAGCTGACTGAAGCTTGGACATGCGTAAGACCCCCGTGATCCTTCCGCACTACGCGCCCCGCCGGCCAAAACGATATCGGAGAACTACCGCATGGGCCGCAGGGAGCCGTTAACCCGGGGCAGCAGCGGGCCTGGGGCAGGCCCGCCCAGCAGTCCTGCCGCGGGTGCACCCGGCCGATGAGCTCGGGGTTTCCGGGGATAAATCGAAATCCGACCGGACCGCCAAGCGCGTGCCGGCCGGCCGCTTGCCGGGGCCCGGCGGGGCGGCCGAGGGACGCTTACAGTAGTATCGCTATATTGCTTAATGCGCCCCCCGGGATAATTTTAAAAGGTTAAGGGGCGGCGGCTGAATGCGTGAATCGGAAGATCGCTGGCGGGCGGCCCACGAAGCATCGGGCATGGGCGTCTGGGACTGGGACTTCCGGACGAATCAGATCTATTATTCCAAGATCTGGAAGGCCATGCGCGGCATTGCCGAGCACGAGGACGGGCCTGCCGTTGCTGAATGGGACGACTGGCTGCACCCCGACGACCGGGACCCCTGCGCCGCGGCGCTCCAGGCCCACCTCGACGGCACTACGCCCCTCTATGAACTCGAGCAGCGCGTCCGGTGCACGGACGGCACCTACAAGTGGGTCCTGGCCCGCGGCATGGTCTATGAGCGGGCGAGCGATGGCACGCCGCTACGGATCATCGGCACCAACCTCGACATTGACGAGACCAAGCGGACGGCGCTACGCGTGCAGCGGCACGCCCGGCTCAACGATGCGATAACCGCCTGCAACGTCGCCATCGCGCGGCGCCAGTCGATCGAACAGCTTTCGACCGAGGTCTGCCGCATTCTCGTCGAACGCGGCGACATGATGCTGGCCTGGGTCGGACGACCGGTTGCAGATGGCACCTGCATAGAGCCGGTGATCGCCTACACGCAGGGATTGCCGACCGAGAATCTGATGAAAATCACGTTCTCGACCGATCCCGATCAGCCGACGGGGCGCGGCCCGGTGGCTACGGCCTATCGCTCCGGCGAAGCCCAGTGGATAGACGATTCGGGTCACGATCCGCGGATGAAGATCTGGAAGGATCGCATCGCGCAAAGCAGGGTATCGGGCACTGCCTCGATCCCCATTCTGCAAAAGAACGGCACGGCCGCGGTCCTGACGCTCTACACCGATGAACCGCTGTTCTTCGACGAAACCACCCGCTCGCTGTTGAAGGACATGGCCTGGCAATTCGGCCTTGCGCTCGACGCGCTGGAGGCGGAGCAGGCCGCCGCGAGATTCCAAGAGAGCCTCCGGCTGTCGGAATGGCGCTCGCGGGCCATCTTCGAGCGGGCCCCGCTGGGCATTGCCCTGGTCGATTCGGTGACCGGCCGCTTTCTGGATGCCAATGCCAAGTTCCAGGAGATCGCCGGGCGCGACCACGCTGCGCTGATCGGCCTGCGCTGGCACGACATCACGCCTCCCGACGAGGTGCAGCAGTCAAGCGATGCATCGGCCGCCTTCCTCGCCGGCGAGTCGCAAAGCCTTCAGGTCGAAAAGCGTTACCTGCGCCCTGACGGCACGGTGGTGCCGGTCAACCTGACCGCAACGCAGTTCGACACGCCGCCCGGACAGAACCCGCGCCATCTGGTGATGATCGAAGACATCACCGACCGGATCGAGCTGCAGCAGCAGTTGTCCCAGCGCCAGCGGCTGGAAGCGCTCGGCCAGCTCACCGGCGGCATCGCGCACGACTTCAACAACCTGCTGACCGTCATCATCGGCAACAGCGAAGCCCTGGCGCAAGAGCTGGGCGAAGGCGACCTCGGCGAGCTGGCCGGGCTGATCCTCTCCACCGGCGAACGCGCCGCGGACCTGACCGGCCGCCTGCTGACCTTCGCGCGCAAGCAATCGCTGATGCCCCGGGCGGTGAAGATCGGCGATCTCGTCGACGGGCTGCTGCCGCTGCTGCGGCGCGCGGTGCCCGAAAGCATCGCGCTCAACCTTTCGGCCCGCTTCTCGTCGCGCTCGGTCCATGCCGATCCCGCCCAGCTCGAGATGGCGCTGCTCAACCTCGTGCTCAACGCGCGCGACGCGCTGCCGTCCGGCGGCCGCATCGACATTTCCTCGGAGAACGTCGTAGTGGGCGGAAGCGGCGTACAACACGCCGAGCTCCAGCCCGGCCACTATGTCGTGCTATGCCTCGGCGACAATGGCGCGGGCATGAGCGAGGACGTCGCCGAAAAGGCCTTCGACCCGTTCTTCACCACCAAGGGGCCCGGCCAGGGCAGCGGCCTGGGGCTCAGCATGGTCTACGGCTTCGCCCGGCAATCGGGCGGCCATGTCGAACTGGTCTCGCGGCTCGGCGAGGGCACGACGGTCAGGCTCTATCTGCCGGCGACTGCGGCTGCCTCGCCCGAAGCCGACGCTGCCCCGGAAGCGTCCGACAATCGCGGGGCGGGCGAGACCGTGCTCATTGCCGAGGACGACGCGATGGTGCGCAAATACGTGACTTCGCAGGTCGGCAGCCTGGGCTACCAGACGATCGCCATGCCGGACGGCAAATCGGCGCTCGAACTGCTGCGCGGCGGCGGCGAGGTCCATCTGCTGTTCACCGACATCGCCATGGACGGCGGCATGGACGGGATCGAGCTGGCCACCCAGGCCCGGCTGCTGAGGCCAGACCTGCCGGTGCTGTTCACGTCGGGCCATGCCGAACAGCACCTCGACAGGCTCGCCGAAATCCACGCGCTGCTGCTGCGCAAGCCCTATCGCAAGAAGGAGCTGGCGGACAGTCTGCGCAAGGCCTTGGCGCCCCGCGCCTAGGGTCAGGACCTAACGCGCTTTTCGCTTAGATCGCAGCGCCCCGCCGTGCCAGGCGGCGGCGGGCAAAGACCGTTGCCGCAGCCGCGCCGAACAGGATCACCATCGGCGGCGCCGGAACCTTGTGCCCCCCGCTGCTGCTGCCGCTCGACGAAGTCGACGAGCTGGAAGACGAAGACGACGAAGACGACGAGGAGCTCGACGAAGAAGAGCCCGACGAGGACGACGAGCTGCTGCTCGAGCCGCCCGAGGTCGCCCCGCTCGAAGTCGCGCCGCAGTGCTTGTATTTGTGGCAGCCGCCGCCGCTGCTCGACGAACCCGAAGACGAGCTGGACGACGACGAACTCGAGGACGACGAGCTCGACGAGGAAGAACTCGAAGATGTCGTGCTGGTGACGTTACCCGAAGTCGAGGTCGAGCTAGTGCTCGTGATGTTGCCCGAGGTCGAGGTCGTGCTGCTGATATTGCCCGAAGTGGTGCTGCTGACGTTGCCCGAGGTCGTGCTCGAGACATTGCCCGAAGTGGTCGTTGTCGTCGTCGTGGAGCCACCGCTCGTGCTCGAACTCCCGCTCGACGAGGTCGAGCCGCCGCTGGTGCTCGAACCGCCGCTCGAGGTCGAAGTCGAACCGCCGGTGCTGGTCGAAGTGATGACGATGCTGCCGCCGCTGGAGCCGCCGCTCGATCCGCCGAAGAAACCGCCGAAAAAGCCGCCGCTGGTGGCGCCGCCGCTCGATCCGCCGACGATGACCGGAGTCCCGCCGCCCCCGCAACACGCCGCCGCCGGCGCAGCCATTGCCGCTGCCGGGATATAGGCCGCGGCCGCGACGGGCGGCTCGATCACACGGCGCGCGGGCTGGATGACCCGCGAGACCGGCGCCGCGACGCGGCGCGCCGGGCGCTGCGCC
>JADMIO011486952.1_pt1 | contig 28065 bp, 16 predicted proteins | sample 8958161 | NCBI WGS metagenome assembly JADMIO01 (sample SAMN16585339, study PRJNA669376) | soil metagenome | isolation source: Crop rotation soil | place: USA: Cullars Rotation, Alabama | collected 2011 | reverse complement strand
CCACCGCCGTGGCGGGCGGGCCGGACCCGCACCACGTCGCCGTGCTCTACTTCGACGATCTGAGCCGGGAGAAAGATCTGGGGTTCCTGGCGGACGGCCTCACCGAGGCGCTGATCCAGACGCTGGGCGAGGTGAAGGGGCTCACCGTCGTCTCGAAGGGCGGCGTCGCGACCTTCAAGAACTCCGACGCTTCGACCGACAGCATCGTCCGCGTCCTCGATGCGGGCACTCTGATCAAAGGCTCGGTCGAGCGCTCCGGCGAAAAGGTCCAAGTCAACGTCAAGCTGGTCGATGCGACCGGCGCCGATTTTTCCCGCGCCAGCCTGGAACAGCCGGCCGCCAATCTGCTCGCCGTGAGAGATTCGCTGGCCGGAAAGGTCGCCCGCCTCATCCGCGAGCGCCTCGGCGAGGAGATCCGGCTCCAGGCCCAGAAGCAGAGCACTCAGAACGTCCAGGCCTGGGCCCTGGTCCAGCGGGCGGAGCAGCTCCGCAAGGCTGCCGAAGCTGCGGCCGCGAAGGACGATGGGGCCGGCCGGGACCAGAACTTCGCGGCGGCGGACTCGCTCCTGACCCAGGCCGAGGCGGCCGACCCCAGTTGGGCGCAGCCGATCGCGCTCCGAGCGCTGGTGGCCTATCGACGGTCCCGGGTCGCGGGCCTCGATGCGACCGCGGTCGATCGCTGGGTCAAGGTCGGGCTCGGTCACGTGGAGCGGGCGCTGGCACTCGACTCCAACAACCCGGACGCGCTCGAGATCCGGGGCAATCTGCGGTACTGGACCTATCTGATGGGTCTCGAGCCCGACGCCTCGAAGGCCAAGGTTCTGCTCCAGCAGGCGAACGACGATTTCGACGCGGCAATCCGGATCAACCCGTCGCAGGCGGGCGCCTGGGCGAGTCTCTCGCACCTGAAGTACAAGAACGGGAACGTCACCGACGTGTACTTGGCCGCGAGCCGGGCGTTCGAGGCCGACGCGTTCCTCGACAATGCGATCCAGATCCTCGACCGGCTCTTCTCGTCGGCTTACGACCTGGGCCAATTCGTCGACGCGAAGCGGTGGTGCGACGAGATCGCAAGACGGTTCCCGACGAGCTTCTACCGGTCGTACTGCGAGCTCAAGCTCCTGGCCATCAACAAGGAAAACCCGGACGTGGCCACGGCGTGGAAGCTGGTCGATTCGATGACGGTGAGAAGCCCGAAGTTCCGCCAGGTCTACAACAATCTCGAGGCGCAAATCCTCGCGGCGATCGTCATCGGTCGAGCCGGCCTCGGCGACAGCGCCCGCCGCGTGATCGAGCGGTCGCGAGGGGACGCCGAGATCGATCCGACCCGCGACCTCGCCCTGATGGGTGCCTTCGCCTACGCTCAGATCGGCGACACCGATCGGGCGATCGAGTGGCTCAAGACCTACTTCGCATCCAACAGCGCCCAGCGGTTTGCCTTCCGCGACGACCCAGGCTGGCAGTTCAGGTCACTCACGACGAATCCGAAATTCCAGTCCCTGGTCGCGAAAAACTGAGGCGGCCGGCCGCTCGGGTCGGGCCCGACGACGGAGGGCTTCGGGACTCGATTACCCAGGGTGATGTACAGGATCTCTACAGAAGGCCCGGCTCCTGCAATCGATGGCTTTCAGGGCCGTTCGCTCTCGCCAATCGGCCCTCAGCCAACCGAATCCATTGGCTCAGTTGCAGTTGGATCTTTGGGAAACGTCTCGTTCCAGGAAGCTGCCTATCGAACGGTTACATTGATTGCCTGAGGGGGAGCTAGCGATTGGCCAGTTGACCGCAACTCGACACCGATATGTCTTTACACGGCAAGGACTTCGTAGGGGCACTTCGAGCGGGTAGTCACTTGCGCCAGTCGTTCAATAACCCGACATTGACGTCCTTCGTGACAGTGCCCGGAATGGGCCCGGTTGCGTTTCATCGCGTGCCAGCTTGAAATGTTGGTCGTCGTCGATCTCCCAGAGGACGTCTATGCGCCGCTTTACGCCGTTCGTAGTCCTGGCCACCCTCGTTGCCGCAGCGGCCTGCTCCGACTCAGGAGTGCAGACACCGACTACCCCGGGCGGTGATCAGAACCCGCGTTTGGTGGTTCCCAACAACCAGTACTGCACCGCGAAGTCCGCCAGCGCCATCCAAGCCGAAATCGACGGCCTCTTTTTCAAGAACCAGTGGCCCGACCCGCAGTCGGCGACCGGCAAGTTCAACAACGTGCAGACGAAGCTCGCCGGCAATGATCTGCTCGGGGCTCAGCAGACCGCCCGCGATCTGGTTCGATTCATCGCCAACAAGTTCGACCATCTGACCGCGGCGCAGCAGGCTGCGAGCCAGGCGGACTACGACAGGCTGGTGGCCGACATCTACTGCTTCGTCGGGATCAGCGGCCTCGTGTTCGACCTGAATCCCGGCGATCCCGACAAGGCGTTCGGCGTCCCCGGCGTCGGCGCCGTGTACTTCCCCGCGAACGTGGTTCCGGTCGGCACGATGGTTTCGATCACCGACATCTCCGGCTTCCCCCCGCCGCTGAACACGAACCTCGACACCTACGCGGGCTACCTCGAGATCAAGCTCATCCCGAGTACCGTGCTCCCTCAGAACGCGATCGTCGCGCTCTGTCTCTCCAGCGTGCCGTCGGGTGTCGCAGGACCTTTTCTCGTGGGGCACAACACGCCGACCGGCGCATTCGAGTTGCTCGATCCGGTGGCAGAGACGGCCTTCCCGTCGATCCTGACCACGGCGGCCGCCTGCTCTGCAAGCTCGCCGGCACCGAGCTCCCGGCTCGGCAAGCTCCTTTCGCGTATCGCTGACGCGCTGTTGCCGAACCAGCTCCAGGCCGCCCCCGCGTTCCTGACCCTGGCGATCGGTGGCAAGACGACCAGCTTCAGCCCGGTCGGGGTCACCAATACGACGCTGGTCGCGCTGGGCGGAAAGACCACTTCATTCGCCCCGCCGGCCGACGCGACCGCGGTGCAGCTGGCCGGTGCCGTCGGTGACTTCACCGGGGCGGCTGGAACCACGACCACGACCAACGTTCCGTCGGTCACGATCTCGACCCCGAACGGGACCAAGATCCCCGGTGTGCAGGTCACGTACGCCACCGGACCGACGGTCGACGCGACCGACGTCAACTCGCAGGCGAAGGTGTGCGATGCGAGCCAGGCCGTGCCGGCGTCAGGACAGATCGCCATCCAGTCCGATGCGCTCGGCGTCGCCAAGCTGCCGTGTCTCAGCTTCGGCACACTGGCCGGTTACGCCAATCTCGCGGCCACGTTCGACGCCTCGACCCTCGGGTTCTACAACGACAACCTGATCAACGTCGTGGCGCAGGACGGCAGCACGCCGACCTCGGGCTCGCTCAACTGGCTGGTCCAGACGGTCGCCGCCGCAGCCGCGACGATCAAGACCTACTTCCCGCCGGCGGCTCCGGCCCAGAGCTATGGCTACGGGAGCGTGACGGCCTACACCAATGCCAACCCGGCGCCCCAGGTCCTGGTGGCGGACCAGTACGGCAACGTGGTCGGCGGGACGACCGTCTACTGGAATGCGAACACGAGCAGCGGCAGCACGCTGACCGTCGGAGCTGCCGGGGCCACCACCAACGCGGCCGGTGTCGCGACCGTGACGTCGTGGAATTTCGGCGAAGGGTTGAACGAGCTCCTCGCCAGCATCTACGACGCGAGCACCACTGCGCCGATCGGATTCCTCCCGGCGACCTTCACCGGCACGACTCCGACCGGGCAGTCGCTCTTCGCCTGCCCGCTGCCGGGCTCGTCCAAGACCGATCTGGCTCCGTTCAGCATCAAGGCGCCGAACGGCACCGTGCGGACCGTCACGCTGTCGATGTCCGTCACCGGCCAGTCGAGCAACCTGTCGGCTTATCCGGCGACGATCCAGGTCTTCACCAGCAACAACTTCGCGCTCACCCCGATCGGGTCGGGCAGCGGCACCATCGCGCTTCCCGGTGACAACGGCAACCCCGTGGCTCAGACCTTCGTGCTCAGCAATCCGGCCACGAAGACCGAGATGGGGAACGCGGCGACGCTTTACTTCAAGCTCACGATCACGGCGCCGAGCAACCGGAAGGTCCAGCTCTGGTACACCAACGCGACCTTCAAGAACAACGATCCGTGCGCGAGCTCGCTGGTCTACACCCCGACCTATCCGACCAGCAGCACGTCGAAGAAGGGGCTCGCGATCAACGTGACCAACTGATCCCCGCCGCGGTCGGGTCGGCGAGAGGGCCAGGCGGTTCGCCTGGCCCTTTCTCGTTGCCCGGCGGCTGCTAACTTCCGGCTTCAATCTCTTCCCTGGCATCGATGCAGATCACGGCCATCCGCGCCTATCAGATCGACCTCCCCGTCAAGGAGGGGAGCTACAAGTGGTCCGGCGGCAAGTCGGTCGAGGTCTTCGACTCGACCATCGTCGAGGTCGAGACCGACACCGGCCTCAAGGGCTACGGCGAGCTCTGCACGTTAGGATCGGCCTACCTGGCCGCCTATCCGCGGGGCGCCCGGACCGGGATCTTCGAGCTCGCCCCGACGCTCCTCGGGCTGAACCCCCTCGAGCTCGGGACGCTCAACCGCACGATGGACGCGGCGATGAAGGGCCATCCCTACGTCAAGTCGCCGATCGACATCGCCTGCTGGGATCTGCTGGGCCAGGCCACCGGTCAGCCGATCGCGACGCTGCTCGGCGGGCACGTCGGAGCCGACCACCTGCTTTATCGCGCCATCTCGCAGGAGTCGCCCGAGGCGATGGCCGCCCGGGTCCTCGAGTATCGGTCCGAGGGGTACTTCCGGTTCCAGCTCAAGGTCGGCGGCGAGCCCGAGGTGGACATCGAGCGGATCCGCGCGGTCCGCGCCGTCCTCCAGCCGGGCGACGTGCTGGTGGCGGACGCGAACACCGGCTGGACCCAGCACGAGGCGGTCCGGGTAGCGGCCGCGGTCCGGGACCTCGACGTCTACCTCGAGCAGCCCTGCGCCTCGTACGAGGAATGCCTCGCGATCCGGCGGCTCACCCCCCGGCCGTTCGTCCTCGACGAGGTGATCGACGGGGTCGACATGGTGCTCCGGGCGGCCGCCGATCGCGCCGCTGACGTGATCAACCTCAAGATCTCGAAGGTCGGCGGGCTCACCAAGGCGCGCCAGATCCGAGACGTCTGCGTCTCGTTAGGCATCGCCCTGACGGTCGAGGATACCTGGGGCGGCGACATCACCACGGCCACGATCGCCCACCTGGCACACTCGACCCCGACCCAATTCCTCTTCACCGCGACCGACTTCAACAGCTACAACACGGTCTCCTTCGCCGACGGCGCGCCCCGGCGGAAGAACGGGCGGATGAGCGCGTCGCGGGCTCCCGGCCTCGGCGCGACTCCGAAGATGGATCTCCTCGGCGACCCGGTGGTCGTGGTGACCGGCCGGGAGCGCCGCTACGCGGAACGCCCACCCCGATCCAAGTCATGAACTCCAGCGTCGCCATCCTCTTCCCGCTCCTGATGCTCGGCTCGCTCCGGGCGGCCGAGGCGCAGACCACCCCGACCGAGCGGGCCGCGGCGGGCCAGGTGCTGAAGGACATCGAAGCGCTCGAGGCCCGGCTCGCCCCGGCCAAGCTGGCGGAGCGGCTGACGACCACCCGGAACGCGGACCGGGAGCAGATCCAGACGAAGGCGGCGGGTTACTGGGACGCCGGGCTCGAGGCGCTCTCCGACTGGATCGGGCGGAACCCCGAGGTCGGCTGGAAGGAGGTCAAGGCGGTCGACACCCTGACCAAGGTGCTCGGCAAGCGCGGATTCTCGGTCGAGACCGGCGTGGCCAAGCTGCCGACGGCGTTCGTCGCGAGCTGGACCAGCCCGGCCGGCGCGGGCCCGGTGGTCGGCCTCATCGCGGAGTACGACGCGCTCCGGGACACCGAGGGTCCCTTTCACGGAGACCAGCACAACGCCCAGAGCCCGGTCGCCCTCGCCGCGGCGTTCGCGCTCCAGGATTACCTGACGGCGAAGCGGCAGCCGGGGACCATCCGGATCTTCGGCACCCCGGCCGAGGAGGTCGGGCCGCCGGCCAAGTCGATCATGCGGGATGCCGGCGTCTTCCGGGGGACCGACCTCATCGTCCGGAGCCATTCCTCGACCGGCACCGCGCGCGGCCGGGCCGGCTTCGGGATCTGCTGCCTCAACATCAACGAGGTGAAGTACGTCTTCACCGGCCGCCCGGCCCATCAGCTCGCCTCGTGGAACGGGCGGAATGCGCTCCAGGCGGCGGTCCAGTTCTTCGTCGCGGTAAACGGGCTCCGGTCCACCTTCCGGCCCGAGGCCTCGATCCAGGGCGTGATCCCGGAGGGCGGGGTCGCGCCGAACGTGGTGCCCGCCCGGGCGGTCGTCGACTACTACATCCGCTACCCGGACGCGGTCTACCTCGAGCACATGTCGCGGATGATCGACGACGCGGCCCGCGGCGCCGCGCTCGCCACCGGAACCGAAGTCAAGATCGACCGCTACGGCGAGTATCGCGACGGGATCACGTTAGGCACCCTCGAGGAGCTGTCCTTCGCCCACGCCCGGAAGCTCGGCGCCGCCCGGGTCGAGGAGGAGGCTCAGCGGCCGGCCGGCTACGAGGAGACCGGGGGCGTCTCCCACGACGTCCCCGGGGTCAACGTGAGCGTGCTGACGTCGCGCGGGAGCTTCCACACCAAGGAGATGGAGGCGGACGGCCTCGGGCCGGTCGGGCACGCCGGCTTCCGGCTCGGGAGCCAGGTGATCGCCTCGATCCTGTTCGATTTCCTGACCGACCCGGCGCTCCGGGACGCGATCAAGGCCGAGCACGCGGCCCTCGAGAGCCTGTTCGGGCGGTACCAGGAGAACCTGACCCGGGCCTACGCGCCCGAGATCGGGACCACCCCCAGGCAGCCATGAGCCGGCACCGGCCGGCTCACTGCGAGTTGGGGTAGAACTGATAGGTCCGGGTGGCGCTCTGGCCGGCGAGGTCGTAGACGGTCAGCGTCACGTCGTAGAACTGGTTCGGCGCCGAGTACTGGTGCACGATCGTCTTGCCGGTTCCCTTCTTACCGTCGCCGAAATCCCACTGGTAGCTCCCGATCCCGACGTCGTCGGTCGACAACGAAGCGTCGAAGTCGACCGTTCCGCCGTGCGGATACCCGAAGAAGTCCGCCTTGGGCGGTAACCCCGCGCGGCCGCCCTTCGCCGGGAGGGTGAACGATTTCGCCAGGGAGCTCTTGAGCCCGCCGGCATCGGTGACGGTGAGCGTCGCGGTGTACGTCTTCCCCGTGCCGTAGGTGTTGCTCGGCGTGAGCCCGGTGCCCGCGGTCCCGTCGCCGAACGCCCAGCTCGCGCTCGCGATGCCCTGGTCGTCCTTCGAGACCCGCCCGTCGAAGCTGCAGCCCAGGCTGGTGCAGCTGAAGTCGAAATCCGCCAACGGTGGGAGGTTCGAGCTGGCGGTCGAGAAGAGGCTGCCGTAGACCAGGCGGTTGGGAGAGCCGGTGCCGGGACTCTTGATGACACCCGCGGTCGCGGTGGTCAGGAGCCCGTAAGCAACGTCGGCCGGGGTGGCCGTCTTCCGGGTTTCGAGATAAAGCGCCGCTGCGCCGGTCACGTGCGGCGTGGCCATAGAGGTTCCGCTCAGAACTTTGGTGGCGGTGTTTCCGGTCTTCCAGGCAGAGGTGATGTTGACGCCGGGACCGAAGAGGTCGACGCAGGTCCCCCAGTTGGAGAATGTGGCCCTGGCATCGTCGATGTCGGACGCCGCCACGGTGATCGCGGCCGGCGCTCTCGCCGGTGACACGGCGCACGCGTCGCGATTGCTGTTGCCGGCGGCGATGACGTAGGTGATCCCCGCCTTGATCGAGTTGGCCACCGCCTGATCCAACGCCGGCTGCGCCCCGCCACCCAGGCTCATGTTCGCCACCGCCGGCTTGACCGCGTGCGCGGTGACCCAATCGATCCCGGCGATGACCTGCGACGTGAGGCCGAACCCGCCGCAGTCGAGCACCCGGACCGAATGAAGCGCCACCGCGTGGGCCACCCCCATGGTCGATCCGCCGGCCGTCGCGGCGACGTGAGTACCGTGTCCGTGGCAGTCGGTCTGGCCAAAGCCATCCCCGATCGCGTCGAATGCGAACTTCGCCCGGCCGGCGAACTGGGCATGGGTGAGGAGGATCCCGGTATCGATGATGTAGACGTGGACCCCGGAGCCGGTCGCGTTCCACGTGTATCCGCCACCGAGCGGGAGGGCGCGCTGGTCGAGCCGGTCGAGCCCCCAGCTCGGAACCGGCCTCAGGGTTCCGAACGCTTCGACGACCTGATCCGCCTCGACTCGCTCGACTCGCGGATCCTTCGCCAGGGCGGCCGCCTCCGCCGGGGTCAGCTCCGCCGCGAATCCGTGGAGCGCGGTTTGGTAGACGAAGCCGAGCCGCCCCTGGCGGCCAGCCATGATCACGCGGGCGGACCCGGACACGTCCCCGGCGTTCGGCCCTACGACGACGATGTAGCGATCGGCTCGGGCGGTGGTCGCGACGGGGCCGGCGGGACCCTCCGTCGGGCCGGCGGCATCGGGACTGCGGCAGGCCGCCAAGTTCAAGAGGCCAAGAGACGACCCGCCAATAGCGATCCTAACGCTGAACCTGAGCATGAAGCGGCTCATGATGGCCCTCCCGGCAGATTCGAGCATGCAACTTGGGGAGCATCACCGCCGACTGGAGGACCGCATGGCTCGGCCACCTGAGCGGATGGAAAAAAGAACCCGGGATGGGGCTGGTCCCCCTACAGGCTCGGCCCGCCCGCTACTCGATGGGCTTGAGGTCCGGCAGGTACAGCTTGGCGACCGATTCGACGAGTCCTTCGGGGTCGGCACCCTGAAGATTGGTGAGGACGGCGACCGCCAGATGGTCGTCGAGATAGTAGAGATACGCCGACCGGCCACCGCCGGAGCCGCCAATGGCCCGATGCTTCGGTCGATCGATCACCACCCAGCCCAGGTCGTAGGTCATTCCGGCTTCGTTGAAGTGGAATGGCTTCCCGCCGACCATCACCGGCTTGGCGATCTCCTCGATGGTGGCGCGCGGCAACAGGGTGCCGCCGTCGAGCGCCGCCATCCACCGGCCGATGTCCCCCACGTCGAGGAAGATCCCCGCGGCGGTCCAGAGGTAGTCCGGATACTGATAGCCGGCGTTGATCAGCTCCTCGAGCCTGGTCGGCTTCTTCGGCGCCTGGAATCGGGAATACTCGGTCGTCTTGTCGGCCAGCACCGTCCGGCTGTCGCCGAATGCCGCGCTCGTCATCCCGAGCGGCTGAAACAGGGTGGTGATCACGTGCTGAGTGAACGGGGTGCCCGCCACCTTCTCGACCAGCCGTCCGATCAGCGCATAGTTGGTCTGGTTGTAGGCCCACTTCCCACCGGGAGGCTCGGCCGGCATGGTCGCGAGCTTGGCCAGCGCGGTGTCCCAGTAGTTGCTGACCAGCGTCCCGACCATCGGGTCGACTACGAGATCGGGCAGGCCGGACGTATGACTCAACGCCTGCCGCACCGTCACCGGATCCCAGGCGGCCGGCATCCAGCTCAGCTGCGAGCGGAGCCGGTCATCGAGCGCGAATTTTCCCTGATTGACCATCCGGAGGACGGCCACCGAGGTGAAGTTCTTGGTGGCGGACGCGATCTGGAATCGGGTCTTGGGACCGACCGGAACCCGGAGCTCGAGACTCGCAACCCCGTAGGTGCCGAGCTTCACCACCTTGCCGTCCCGGACGACCGCCACGACCGCACCGGGGATGAGGCGACGGGCGAGCTCCGCCTTCATCACCGAGTCGACCCGGTCGCCCGTCGCGCCCTGGAAGCCGAGCAGGAGGGCGAGCACCGGCAGCAAGCTCATCGGAGGGACTCTGGATTCGAGGTCCGGCCCTGACGGGGTCGGCCGATCTCCGGTTTCAGCCGATCGATGCCCCGGGGGCCGCCTACGGCACCTGCCGGGGCCCGAGCCACCGGCGCCACCAGCCCAGCTCCTCGTGATACCGGTGGACCGTGTTCCACGGGGTCCAGCCGCCGTGGGACATGTCGGGGTAGCGGACCATCCGCGCGGCGACCCGCTGCTTCCGGAGCGCGGTGTAGAGTTGCTCGCCCTGCTCGACGGGGACCCGATAGTCCGACTCGCCCTGAATGAACAGCATCGGGGTGGTGACGCCCTTGGCGTACATGATCGGCGACTGGCGGAGCAGTCGCTCGGCCCCCTCCTTCTCCCACGGCGGCCCGAAGAACTCGCTCTCCTTGGTCCGCGGAATGTCCGCGGTGCCGTAGTCGCTGACCCAGTTCGAGATCCCGGCTCCCGAGATCGCGGCCGTGAACCGGCGGTCGTGTGTCACCAGCCAGTTGGTCAGGAACCCGCCGTACGAGTAACCCGCGACCCCCAGCCGGCGCCGGTCGATCGGATGCCGGGCCACGACCCAGTCGACCCCGGCCAACACGTCCTCGCCGTCGAGATCACCCCAGGCGCCCCAGGTGGCCCAGAGGAACTTCTCCCCGTAGCCGGTCGAGCCCCGCGGATTGACGTAGGCCACCGCGTACCCCGCGGCGGCGAGAAGCTGGAACGGGATCGAGAACTCGTCGCCGAAGGCGCCGTGGGGGCCGCCGTGGATCGACACGATCAGCGGATAGGGCGAGCTCGCCGGCCGCTTCGGCAGCATCAGCCACCCTTCGATCGGCGTCCCGTCACGGCTCGGATACTGAATCCGGGTCGCCGGCGTCAGCTCGATCGCGGCGACCAGCGAATCGTTGAACCGGGTAAGCCGCGTCTCCGAGCCGCCGAGCGTGCGAGCCCAGGCTTCGGTCGGGTGGGTCGGGTCGGTCGCGATGTAAGCGACCCGGGAGAAGTCGGCCGAGAAGTTGGCGCCGGTGAGCTGGCGGGCGCCGGTCGTGACCTGCTCCACCCGCCCCGTCCCGACGTCGACCCGGAACAGGTGCACGCCGCCGGAGCTTTCGGCGCTGAAGTAGATCCGGCGGCCGTCCGGATCGAACCGCGGATTCTCCGGGATCAGATCCCAATCGGCGGTCAGATTCCGGAGCGGGCCGCCATCGGCCGCCATCAGATAGAGGTCGATCGGCGCGCCCTGCCGTTCCTTCCCGGCGATGATCAGGCTGAGGCCCTTCTGACGCCGGAAGACCAACGTCTTGCCGTCGGGCGACCAGGCCACCTGATCGTGATGAAAGCCGTCGTCGGTGAGCCGTCGGATCTCGCCCGCGAGGTCGACGGTCCAGAGATCGGCCCGCTCGTACGTGTACTCGTCCCGAGCCGATGCGTTCGCCCCCAGCGCGAGTCGCTTCGAGTCGGGGCTCCAGGCGGCTTCCTCGACGTCGAAGCCCAACCGGGTGAGCTGACGCGGGTCGCCGCCCACGCGTGGCGCGACAAAGAGCTCGACCGGCGGGGTCGAGTCGGACGACGTGCGATCCGGGAGGTACCCGCGGCCGTCGTACCGATACTGCATCGTCTCGTGCGCCCGCCCCTTAAACCGCTCGGCGAGCTTCCGCTCGAATTCGCTCAGCACCGGCGCTGGCCGGGCGGGCGGCGGCACCGGGCGGAGTATCGCGACCGAGCCGCCGTCGGGGCTGAACAGCGGCGCCGCGTCGATTCCCGGGAGCTCGATCGGGAGGGCCCCCGGCCGGTCGAGGTCGAGGAAGCGAGTGCCGCGGCCCGCGGGGGTGCGGATCCGGAAGGCGAGCGCTCGGCCGTCGGGACTGAAGACTGGGTCCGACCCGTCGAGCGAGTCCGCTGTCAGCCGGGCAGGCGGCGCCGAGCCATCGCTCGGGACCAGCCAGATCGAGCGCAGTCGGCGGTTCTCCTTCTCGACGACGGCACTTCGCACCACCGCGACCCGACGGCCGTCCGGTGCCGTCGCCACCTCGGTCACGGTCTCGAACCGGTAGAAATCCTCGAGCTCGATTGGCCGGGTGGCGGCCGTCTGGAGCAGGAGGAACAAGCCGATCATCGGCTACATCCTCCAGCCGAGGAAATTCCAGCTGTTGAGCGACCAGACGACCGCGACCGCGACGAGGACGACGAAGGTGTATCGGGCTCGCGCCAGCAGCGTGCCGGCGCCCGACCGCCATTGGCGGACCATCGCGACGAGCGCGACCACGGCCAGCACCGCGCCGATGACGGGGAACAGGAGCACGATCTTGACGCCGCCGAGCTCGTTATGGAGCAAGCTGGTGACGTTCACCTTGACCATCGTCGCCGCCACTGCCGTGAGCAGGAACGCGAGCGCCATCGCGACCAGGATCGTGCGATCGGGCAGCCGGGCCACCCCACGGCGGGTGAAGACCCGGATCACCGCGGCGATGATGGTGAGTGCGAACACCGCCACACCGAGCCCCAGGATGAAGAGGTGAAACCGAGGGGCTCCGGCCCCGGTCATCTTCACCAGCGCTGACGTCGGGTCGTCGCTCACGAACGCGTGAGTGATGCGGCCCTCGGAATCGGCGCGGAAAGCGACCCGGACGTCGCCGTTCTCGTCCCGGAAGAGCAACGAATCCACCGGCACCAGCCGGATCGGTGAGCCTCCCAGGTTCGCAAGGAGCGCGCCCGAGTCGGCGACCGTGATCGAGGCCGCGCCGGGGAGGCTGAGCGCCTTCAGGAACGTCGAGTAGTTCATCCGGTTGCCGAGATACTGGCCGGCGAACCGGCGAAGCTGCTCCGGAGTCGCGGTCGAAGCGATCCACGGCTCCGGCGTCGGGTAGTAGTGATCGAGAAATGCGTCGGTGAATGGCTCGGTCAGGGCACCGCCCCGGTCGGTGTTGAACGACACGAATACGCCGACGTTCTCGCTCGGGATCAGCGCGAGGTTGCTGTGGAACCACTGGGTATCGCCGCCGTGGCCGATGATCCGGAGGCCATGGCTCGACTGCTCGTAGAACCCGTAGGCGAAGCCGGGGATCCGCGGGTCGTGGCCGAAGACCCGGCCATGCATCTTGACCGCCGTCGACTCCGCCAGGATCCGCTGTCCGCCCGGACCCGCGCCGTTCGCCAGGTGCGCGATCATGAACCTGGCCATGTCGGTGGCAGTCGCGGCCACCGATCCGGCCGGCCACGCCCCGGTCGCGATCTCGTACTTCTTGGCCTCGAACCGCCCGTTCTCATACCGGTAGCCGACCGACATCCCCGGCGCGAGGGCCGCGGGCAGCGGCTGGCGGAAGGTCGTCCGGGTCATGCCTAACGGCTGGAAGATGTTTTGCTCGACGTAGTCGTCGAACGGCATCCCCGAGACTCTCTCGACGATGTACCCCGCGGTCGCGGTGGCCCAGTTGGAGTAGGACGAGAAGGTGCCGGGCGGCCGGACCCGCTTCGGCAGGTGGGCCGGGAGCCACTTGGCCATCGGGGTGATATGGGCCGGATCCTCGGTGAAGAGATCCCGCAGGTCGTCTTCCAGCCCGGGTGCGTGGGTCATCACGTTGGTCAGCGTGATCGGCTCCGGGAAGGTCGCCGGGATCTTGAAGTCGAGATACTCGTTGATGTCCCGGTTCAGGTCGAGCTTGCCTCGCTCGACCAGCTGCATCACCGCGGTCCAGGTGAAGAGCTTGCTGACCGAGCCCACCCGGAACATGGTGACGGCAGGATCCACCGGGGTTCGGCGGGAGACGTCGGCGTAGCCGTAGCCCTTGGCGAAGAAGAGCGCGCCATCCTTCACCACCGCGACCGTCGCGCCCGCCACGTGGCGGTCCCGGAGCTGCGCCGTGATCAGGCCGTCGATAAACCCCTCGAGCTCGACCCGATCCCGGGGCCCGCGCTTCGGGGTCGTCGAATCCGACTGCGCCGCGAGGGGGCCGGTCGCGAGCGGGGACGCCGCGACGGCCAGGAGAGCGATCGCCCACCAGGCACCGTGTCTCATACCGACTCCCGTTTTCAGGTTCCCTTGGCGATCACCTTCACGGTGCTCTGCGGCGAGAGCCGCTCGGCCCCACCCACCACGACCTGGTCCCCGACCGCGATGCCGGATCGGACCTCGACGAAGCCGGGGCGCCGGACGCCGAGCTCGACGGTGCGCCGCTCGGGCTTGTCGCCGGTGATGACCCAGATGACCGTCCCGGTCGGCAGCGCGAGAATCGCGTCTTCCGGCACCACGACGGCGTTGGTCCGGCGCGCAGTCTCGAGCCGAGCTTCGATGAACATCCCGGCCTGCAGCTCCCGACGGGGATTCGGGACGGCGGCTTTGACCATGATCGTCCGGGCCGGGAGCTGGACCCGCGGATCGACGAAGTCGACCGTGCCGATGAAGTCCCGCCCCGAGAGCGCCGCCACCTGGAAGCTCACCCGCTGGTTCACTTTCAGCCGATCGGCATAACGCTCCGGAACCTGAAACACCGCGCGTTGCGGGTTGATCGTCTGGAGCGTGATCAGCCGGGTGGTGGTGTTGACGTAGTCCCCGATACTGACGAACCGCGCGCCGGCCACCCCGTCCCACGGCGAGCGAACCGTGGTCCGTTCGAGCCGGAGCTGGAGCAGGTCGAGCCGAGCCCGGGCGCTCCGGGACTGGGCATCGGCCCGCTCGACGTCGGCCTGCGCGGCGGCCTTGTCCGCCAGGAGCGACTTGGTTCGGGCCAGCGCCTGCTCGGCGAGATCCCGATCGGCCTCGGCCTGGGCCACCTGCGCCTTGAGCTCCCCATCGTCGACCTTGAACAGCGGGTCGCCCTTCGCGACGAGCGCGCCTTCCTTGACGATGATGGCCATCAGCCGACCGTCGATGTCGGGTCGGAGATCGATTGACTGGACCGATTCGATCTGCCCGGTCGCGACGATCGCATCCACCACCGTATCCGTCCGTGCGATCGCGACCTCTACCGGTGTCGGGCCCGCTGGTCGGGCACCGCCGGCACCGGGCCGAGGGGCCGCCGCCGCGCCTGGTGGGCTCGCGGCATCGCCGCCCTTGCACCCGGCCGCCGCGATCAGCAACAGGGATAACCAGTGTCTTCTCACGGTCAATCCTTCGGTTCGTGGAACCGCCGGCCCAGAATCACCTCGAGGCCGGCGAGCGCCAGCCGCGTGGCATACCGGACCTGCACCAGCTCCGCTTGAGAATCGGTCAGCTGCGCCTGGGCGTCGAGCAGGTCCAGAATGGTGCTCGCGCCGGCGCGGTATCGGGCCTGCTGGACCCGGTAGTTCTCCTGAGCCACGACTACGGCCTGAAGCGCGAAGCCGGTCTCGATCCTGGCCGTCTCGTACGCTTGATAGGCCTCGGTCACGTCGGCCTCGGCCGCACGCTCGAGATCCTCCCGCGCCGCCCGGGCAAAGTCCCGGGAGACCCGGGCCCGGCTCAGGTTGAGCTCGCGCTGCATGTTGTCCCAGATCGGGAAGCTGAACGACAGCGTGAGCGACGACCGATTGAGCCCGCTCGGGACCAGCAGCTGATCGCCGAACCGGGAGTAGTTACCGAGGAGCGCGAGCTGCGGCAGATAGGCGCCCTTCCGGAACTTGACGACCGCTCCGGCGGCTCGCTCGTTGGCCCGCGCGACCCGGTACTCCGGTCCCTGCTCGAGCGCGAGCTGGATCGACTCGGCCAGGCTGATCGGCAGCTCGGCCGCCGTGGCGGAATCGGAGTGGAGCGCGTCGACCGGCCCGCCCATCCCGACCCGGCGGCCGAGCTGGAGCCGGGCGACGGTAAGCTGGGCCTCGGCCCGAAGGAGCGCGACCCGGGCGCGATTCATCTCGAGGAGGATCTGGAGCGAGTCGGTCTGAACGACGGCACCACTCAGAACCCGGGCTCGGGCCACGAGCATCTGCTCTTCGGCCCGTCGGAGCCGGTCCGCGGCGACGTCCCGGAGCTCGCGTCCGCTCAGGACCGCGTAGAAGTCCGATTCGGTCCCGAACGCGTTCTCGAATCGAGCCTGGGTCTCGCTCGCGCGGGCCCCCTCGAGCTCGGCGCCGGTCCGGGCCAGCTCCGCGAGCTTCCGGCCGCCGGTGAAGAGATCGTAGCGCGCGTCCGCCCGGAGGGTCGAGATGGTCCGGGCCCGCTGCCCGGTCCCGACGTTGAAGATCTCGGTGGAGAAGTTCTGGTAGTCGCTGCTCACCGTGAGCGACGGCAGCACGAACGACGATCGGGCCGATCGGCGGGCCCATTCGGCGTTGACCACGTTGCCCAGGGCGGCGACGTAATTGGGATCCAGCCGGGTGGCGCGGTCGAGCGCCTGCGCGAGCGTGATCTTCGGCGCCGAGTCGCTGAGGGCGACCAGCGCCGTGAGAGCCCAGGTCAATGCCATCAGATCTCGCCCCGGGCCGACATGGCCGGCGCTGGCGCGAGCTCGCGCCGGCGAGCCCGGACCAGGAACCGGTCGATGAGGAGATAGACCACCGGGACCAGGAACAGCGTGAGCGCGGTCGAGAAGAGCACCCCGCCCACGATCGCGTAGCCGAGGGGCCGGCGGCTGGCCGAGCCGGCGCCGAGACCGAGCGCGATGGGCAGGGCGCCCATCACTGTCGCGACCGAGGTCATCAGAATCGGGCGGAGCCGGATTCGTCCGGCCTCGATCAGCGCGGCCACGGCATCCATCCCGCGCTCGCGGAGCTGGTTGGTGTATTCGACCAGCAGGATCGAGTTCTTGGTCACGAGACCGATCAGAAGGATCATCCCGATCTGACTGTAGAGATTGATCGTCGAGCCGGCGAAGAACAGCGTGAAAATGGCGCCCGTGACGGCGGGGGGAACGGCCAGGAGCACGGTAAACGGGTGGATCAGGGACTCGAACTGGGAGGCGAGCACCATGAACACCACTGCCAGCGCCAGGATGAACGCAAAGTAGAGTGCGCCGCCGCTCTCCTCGAGCTCGCGCGACTCGCCCGCCAGCGCGATCGACGAGCCGGACGGGATGACCTCGGTGCTGAGCGCCCGGAGCGAGTCGATCGCTTCACCGAGGGCGAACCCGGGCATCAGGCTCGCGCTGAGCGTGGCGGAGCGAAGCCGGTCGTAGTGGTTGAGCTGCCGGGGACCCACCCGCTCCGTGACCCGAGCCACCTGGTCCATCTGAATCAGCTGATCGCCCCGGCCGCGAACCGTGAGACCGCTCATGTCGGATGGCGTGGCCCGCTCCTCGGGCTCCAGCTGGACCATCACGTCGTAGAGCTTGTTGTTCATGGTGAACGTGCTGACCCGCTGGCCGCCGAGGAGCGCCTGCATCGTGCTGGCCACATCCCGGACCGGCACGCCGAGATCTTCCATCCGATCGCGCTCGTAGCTGATCCGAAGCTCCGGCTTGTTGACCCGGAGATCGGTGTCGACGTTCATCAACCCTTTGATCTGGCGGGCCCGCTTCAGCAGCGTATCCATCCCCACCACCAGCGAATCGAAGTCGGGGTGCTTGAGGACGAACTGGACCGGTTGACCCCAGCCGCCGAACGCGGGCGGGTTGCTGGCGAACGCGAGCACGCCTGGGATGCCGATCAGCTTGGGCTGGAGCTCGTTCATCACGTCCTGGAGCGATCGCTTCCGCTGCGACCAGTCGACCAGGCGGACGAACAGCATCCCGCCGTTGACCCGCCCGCCCTGCTGCCCGCCTCCAAACGCAACCATGCTGGTCAGCGTCAGGAGCTCCGGCACTTTCTGGATGATGACCTCGGCCCGCTTCTGGTACTCGTCGGTGTACTGGATCGACGATCCTTCCGGCGCGACCACGTTGACCATCATGAAGCCACGGTCTTCCGGCGGGACGAACTCGCGCTTCATCTGCTTGAAGGTGTACAACGCGCCGCCGATGAGGCCCGCGACCAGGACGAGAACGACGGCGTTGTGGCGAAGCGCCCAGCCCAGCGTCCACTGATACCCGGTCGCGAGGCCCTGGAACCCGCGCTCGAGCGCCCGGTAGATCACCCCGTGACTGGGCGGCACCCGGAGGACCTTGGCGCAGAGCATCGGCGTCAGGGTCAACGCGACGAATCCCGAGATCGCGACCGAGGCCGCCACCGCGATGCCGAACTCGTTGAACAGCCGGCCGGTATTGCCCTTGAGGAACGCGAGCGGGATGAAGACGGCGACCAGCGAGATGGTCGTCGCGATCACCGCGAACGCGATCTCCCGGGTGCCATTCGTCGCGGCGACGTCGGGACTCTCGTGGAGCTCCTCCTGCCTTCGGTAGGCGTTCTCCAGCACAATGATCGCGTCATCGACCACGATCCCGATCGCGAGGGTGAGCGCCAGCAGCGTCAGGTTGTTGATCGAGAAGTCGAGGAAGTACATCACCCCGAACGTCGCCACGATCGAGGTCGGGATCGCGAGGCCGGGGATGACCGTGGCCCGGAGGTTCCGGAGGAAGACGAAGATGATCAGGACGACCAGCCCACCCGCCAGAATCAGGGTCTGCTCGGCCTCCTCGATCGACCGCTTGACGTAGATGGAGTTGTCGAACCCGATCGAGATCGTGATCCCGGGCGGCAGGCTCGCCTGGAGCCGCGGCATCATCGCCTTGATCGCGTCCGCTACTTCGACCAGGTTGGATTTGGACTGCCGGGTGATCGCGACGCCGACGGCCTCCTTGCCGTTGAACCGGAACCGGCTCCGGTCGTCCTCGGGACCCAGCTCGACCTTGGCGATGTCGCCGAGCTTGATCAGCTGGCCGTTCATGTTGGCGACGGTGAGACTGGAAAACTCCTCCGGCGTCTTGAGCTCGCCCATCGAGCGGACGGTGAACTCGCGCCGGTTGGACTCGATCCGGCCGGCCGGGATCTCGACGTTCCGCTTCCGGATGGCGTCGATGACGTCAGCGGTGGTGAGCCCCCGGGCGGCCAATTCCGAAGCCTTAACCCAGACCCGCATCGAGTACTTCCGGGCGCCGCGGATGTCGGCCCGGGCGATGCCGGGGACGGTCTGGAGCGGCGTCTTGATGTATCGGTCGGCGATCTCGGTGAGCTGGAGCAGATTGTAGTTGTCCGCCACGACCGGGATGAACATCATGGGCCGCGCGTCCGCGTCCTGCTTGGCGACGACCGGCTCCTCGATCTCTTCCGGCAGCCGGCTTCGGACTCGGGCCGCCAGGTCCCGGACGTCCTGCGCCGCCAGGTCGACCGGACGGTTGAGGTTGAACTCGAGGGTGACCGAGCTCGACTGTTCCGAGCTCACGCTCGTCATCGTCCGGAGCCCTTCGGCGGACGAGAGCTCCTCCTCGAGCACCTCGGTCACCGCCGTTTCCATCACCTGTGGATTGGCACCGCGGAGGAAGACCGAGACCGAGACGATCGGCGGGTCGACGTCCGGGTAGTCCCGAACCGCGAGCTGTCGGTAGCCGATGATGCCGAACAGGACGAGGCCGGCGCTCAACATCGAAGCGAGCACCGGGCGCCGGATGGACACGTCAGAGAGGAACATGGGACCACCCGCGATCAGCGAAATGACGGCAGCCAGCGCCTAAGGCGTTGGAATGCCGAGACTTGGATGTTGAATTCCGGCCTGGAGGCTTCCCCGCGACCGGGACGCCAGATTGGATACGAAATCACCGGCGTTTTCGTTGCACGCCATTGCTGCGATGGAACTTAGGTCGTGCGCCGGACAAAGATATCGACTCGGTTCGGGCGAGGTAACTACTCGAAATCCTCAGGCCAAAGACCTGAATCCCTAGGATCGGGTTTCGGTTCGCTTCAGCCCGCCATCATCGCGCCCAGCCTGGCGAGCACCTGCTGCAGCTCGGGTTTCTCCTCGATCACCGGCCGGACCGGGTCCCGCCCCATCGACTCCATCCGCTCGATCGCCGTCTTGATGGTGAACGCGAACCGGGCCTGCTCGAGCTCCGGATTCACCTCGTCCCAGTCGAGCGGCATCGATACGGTGGCGCCGGGAAGCGGCCGGACGCTGAACGGCGCGACGATCAGCTGGCCGTGCCGGTTCTGGAGATAGTCGAAGTACACCTTCTCGCCCCGCTTGTTGATGCTCCGGGTGATCGTCGAGATGCTCGCGTGCTCCCGGAGGACGAGCCGGGAGAGGAGCTCACCCAGGGTTCGCGACTGCTCGTAGGTGAGCTGGCGCCCGAGCGGAACCATGACGTGGAGACCGGTTTTGCCGGTCGTCTTCACGTAGTTGGGCAGCCCCACCTGCTCGCAGATCCGGTGGAGGGTCCCGGCCACGGTCACCACGTCCTGGAACGGCGCCTCCTTCGGATCGAGGTCGATCACGCACCAGTCCGGCAGCTCGAGCGAGCCGACTCGGCTCATCCAGATGTGGAGCAGGATGCTGCCGAGGTTCGCGATGTAGACCAGCGAATCCTCGTCGTCGCAGACGAAGTAGCGGATGTCCCGCTGGGTGTCCTCCGACCAGATCGGAACCGTTCGGATCCAATCCGGCGCGAACTCGGGGGCGTCCTTCTGGTAGAACGACTTGCCGTCGATCCCGTCGGGGTAGCGGGTCAACACCAACGGCCGGTTCCGGAGGTACGGCAGAATCCACGGGGCGGCGGCCCGATAGTACTCGATCAGGTCCCCCTTGGTGTACTTCTCGGCGGGCCAGAAAATCTTCCGGGGGTTCGAGATGTTCACCGTGCGGGTCGGGGGCGCGGGCGGGGAGGCCGTCGCCGCCGCGGCCGACGTAGGGTTCGGCGCGCTCGGGCCGTCCGCCTCGGGAGGCGGCTCGTCCGGCTCGGGACTGCCTCGGTGACCGTGCCAATCGGTGCGGGATCGCTCGCAGTCCTCGACCCGCTTGTCGTCGCGAAACCGGAGGAAGGTCGGATGCCGAAGGAACCCGTCCGGCGTCCACTCGCGATAGCGGACCTCGACCACGATTCGAGGCTCGCACCAGGTCGTCGCCCGGAGCTCCGGGATCGTCTCGAACGGAAGCGGCTCGCCGTCGGGGGAGACGGGGCCGTCCACCGGCGGATCACGGCGGGCCAGCGACTCGAGCAGCTTGCGATACTCCGCCAGCTGGTGCTCGTCGAAGCCGCTTCCGACCCGGCCGGCGTACACCAGGCGGCCGCCGACGTAATCGGCCAGATGGAGCGCGCCGAATCCACCCCGCCCTCCTCTTGGCTCGGTCCAGCCCACCACCGCGAAGTCGCCGGTCTTGTCCGCTTTGATCTTGACCCAGCAGTCCGACCGTCCGGGCTGGTAGGGTGAATCCTCCTTCTTCGCGACAATGCCCTCGAGCCCCTTCTCCGTCACCTTCCCCATGAACGCCTCGCCCACCGTCTCGATGTGGTCGAGATACCGGGTCGGGCCGAGGGGCGGAAGGATTCCCTTGAGGAGCTTCTTCCGCTCGACCAGGGGCAACGATCGGAGATCGAAGTCCTCGAAGCCGAGCAGGTCGAAGACGAAATAGGTCGCGGGGAGCTCGAGCGACGCGCGACGAATCTCGATCGGGCGCTTGAGCTGGCCTCTCCGCTGGAGCAGCGCGAAGCTCGGAACTCCGGCCGGATCGAGGACGACGACCTCGCCGTCGAGAATCAGATTGTCGAGCGGGAGGGCTCGAACCGCCTGGGCGACCTCCGGGAAGACGTCGGTATAGTCACGTCCGCTCCGGGTCATGAGCCTCGCGTCCGAGGTCCGCCGGCTCGCCAGCAGCCGATAGCCGTCGAGCTTGAGCTCGAAGACCCAACCTTCCCTGGTGAACGCCTTCTCCACCGTCTCCGCGTGCATCAGCTTGATCGACCCCGGATCGATCCGGGTCCGCGGCGCGCCCAGCGCCACGAGTTGGGTCCGGAGCCGATCGGCCGGGGTGCGGCCGGCCTTGAGATCGTCGGCGGTGAGCCCGGAAAGAACCGAGCTCTCGGGAAAATCGTCAGGGCCGGGCTTGGCCCAGCTGTCCCGCTCCTTGATCAGGAGCCAGTCCTTCTCGCTCTTCTTGATCTTGATCAGGGTCCAGCGGCCGCGAAGCTTGTACCCCTTGAGCTCGAACAGCAGCTTGCCGCTCTGGAGCCCGGCCTTTGGGTCCTCCAGCGGGACCCACTCGCCCCGATCCCACATCACCACCGGACCCGCTCCGTAGTTGCCGGCCGGAATCACCCCTTCGAAGTCGCCATACTCGAGCGGATGGTCCTCCACCTTGACCGCCAGCCGCTTCTCGCTCGTATCCGCCGACGGACCCTTGGGGACTGCCCAGGAGCGAAGGACGCCCTCCATCTCCAGCCGGAGATCCCAGTGGAGGCGAGTGGCCGCGTGGAGGTGGACGACGAAAAGGCCGCCGGGGCTGGGTGACGAAATCGCGTCACCACCGAACGGCTCCGGCGTCCGGTCAGTGGATCGTTTGGCTCGGTACGCCGCGAGGCGTTCCGCCGGGGTGAGCTGGTCGTCCGCCATGGCCGGGATATTATAGCGCTCCCGCTTCGACCGCGTATGTATATGGCAGGCACGCAGTTGGCCCGAAAGGGATGCAATCGAAGGGGTTTCGCGATAGCTTCGTTATCGAACCCAACGGTAGGCGTCACGGCCATGCCAGCACGCTCGATCGGAACCGCCACAATCTCGTTCGGACTCGTGTCGGTGCCCGTCCATATCTATACGTCGTCCGAATCCACCGCCGGGATCTCGTTCAATCTGCTCCATCAGAAATGCGGGACCCGGCTCAAGCAGCAGTACATCTGCCCCAAAGACAACGAGATCGTCCCCCGGACCGACATGGTCAAAGGCTACGAGTTCGCCAAGGACCAGTACGTCGTGTTCACGCCGGAGGAGATCAAGACCCTGGAGGAGAAGGCCACCAACACGATCGACATCGTCGAGTTCGTGCCGCTGGCCCAGGTCGATCGGATCTATCTGGAGAAGGTGTCCTACCTCGGCCCCGACAAAGGCGGGGATCGAGCCTACCGCCTCTTGACCGAGGCGCTCGAGAAGACCGGCCGCGCGGCGCTCGGCCAATATGCCGCCCGCGGCAAGCAGTACCTGGTCCTGCTCCGGCCGATGAACGGGATGCTGGTGATGGAACAGCTCCATTACGCCGACGAGCTCAAGGCCCCGACCGAGGTTCCGATCGGCCCGGGTGAGGTCAAGCCCGCCGAGCTCAAGCTCGCGACCCAGCTGATCGAGCAGCACGCCACCGACGAGTTCAAGCCCGAGAAATACCACGACAACGCGCGCGACCGGATGAAGCAGGCGGTCCAGCAGAAGGTCGACGGGCAGGAGATCACGGCCGAGCCGGCGCAGGACGGCGGCGGCAAGATCATCGACCTGATGGAGGCGCTGAAGGCGAGCCTGAGCAAGGGCGGGACCGAGGGCGAACGCAAAGTCTCCTGATGTATTACGTCGGGACCTCGGGCTACGCGTTCAAGGAATGGAAGGGACCGTTCTACCCCACGACGCTCTCCGACAAGGACTGGCTCGGCTACTACGCGGGCCGGTTCCCCGCAGTCGAGATCAACAACACCTTCTACCGGATGCCGCGGGAGAAGAACCTGCTCGACTGGGCCGAGCAGGTTCCCGCCGGCTTCCGGTTCGCGCTCAAAGCCACCCAGAAGATCACCCACTACGCCCGGCTCCAGGACACCGCGGAGATGGTTGGCTACCTGGTTCAAAGCTCCGCCGCGCTCGGTGAGAAGCTCGGCCCGACCCTGTTCCAGCTGCCGCCCCAGCTCAAGAAGGATCTGCCCCGGTTGACCGAATTCCTTCGAAGCGTGCCGAAGCGATGGAAGGCGACCGTCGAGTTTCGCCATCCGTCGTGGTTCACCGAGGACGTGTTCGACGCGCTCCGGGAGGCGGAGGTCGCCCTCTGCGTGTCCGAGCAGGAGGAGCTGGCGACGCCCGCCGCCGCGACCGCGAGCTGGGGCTACGTCCGGCTCCATCGGATGTCCTACAACACGGCGCAGCTGGCGGAGTGGGCGGATCGGATCCGCTCCCTGCCCTGGACCGATACCTACGTCTTCTTCAAGCACGACCACGGGCCCGAGTCGGGCTTCCCGGTCGCCGAGATTCTGCTCAAGTCGTTAGGATCGTGAGGCCCATCTCGTCGAGGAATCGCTGGCCGCCGGTGGGCCGCTCGCCGCGCATCCCCACTCGCGTCATCACCAGCCGATCCTTGGCCCGGGTCATCCCGACGTAGACCAGCCGGCGGGCCTCTTCGATCTCCGCTTCCGCCGGCTCCCGACCGTTCCCGCCGGATAGCATCTGAGCGTCTTCCATCCCGACGAGGTAGACCCGCGAGAACTCGAGGCCTTTCGTCGCGTGGAGGGTGAGGAGGTTGACCCGGTCGGGATCGGTTTCCACCCCGTCGGACCGGGTCAGCGCGAGCCGGCCAAGAAATTCCTCGATCTGGTCCAGCAGCGAGGCGCCCTCGAGGCCGTCCATCAGCCGGCGGATCCGAGCCATCGCGGCTGGATAGCGTTGATCGGGGCGTTTCTCCGCCCGGACCTTGAGCATGAGCCCCACCCCGCCGAGTCGCTCGATCAGATCGTCGACGCTCGCGGCGCTCGGCCCGACTCGCTCTCGCTCGTCGCGGTAGAAGTCGAGCGCGTTGCTGTAGCGCCCGAGCGGATAGACTCGGGTCGCCTCCTTGAGCAGGACGCCCTCGGGATCGAGCGTGGCCGGATCACTCAACGCCAGGCTGATCCCGAGGTAGTCGAGCAGGTTGGACAGCGCGACCCGCCTCGCTCGGGCGACCTTCTCCTCCTCGAGCCGGCGGAACACCTGCCCCAGGGTCAGAACGTCGTCGAGCGCGTGGTGGGCCCGGCCGGTCTCGATCCCGAACCGCTGGGCCATGTGCTCCAGTCGCGCGCTCCGAGGAAAGAGCGCCCGGGCCAGCCGGAGCGTGTCGTAGGTGACCACGTCGAACGGCTCGCCGGCCGCCTTGACCATGCGGCCGAGGAGCGGGAAGTCGAAGTCGTAGCCGTTGTGCGCCACCAGGACGTCGTCGCCGAGGAAGCTCCGGAGCTCGGGCCACACGGTTTCGAAGAAGGGAGCCTGAGACAGGTGCTCCTGGCCGTACCCGTGCGCGCTCGTGGCCCCCGCCTCGACCGCCACCCGCGGCTGGACCAGGGTGTGGTACCGAGCGACCACCTCCCAGTTCCGGAGCCGGACGGCGGCGATCTCCACGATCTCCGATTGCTCGAGGTCGAGCCCGGTGGTCTCGAGATCGAAGATCACGCAGTCCGCGAATCGGCTCGGCCCCTCCGCCTCGATCAGCTGGAGCGCCTTGAACGTGCCTAACGCCAGGCCGAGCTCGCCGCCGGCGCCGGGACCGAGGATGAAATCGCCGGGCAACGGCGTCAGCGCGGCGGACTGGTAGTCGACCAGCGGGATCCCCGCACCCGAGAGCATCCCGGCGAGCCCGATCTCGAGCCCGCCCATCGGCGGGATCACCACCCGGCGATGCTCGGCCAGGACCAGCGCGAAGCTGGCCGACAGGCGCCGGACCGCCGGCCACTGCTCCGGATCGGTGATCTCGTCGGCCCGCTGCTCGAGGAGCGTCCGGTAGGTGCCGATCCGGCTCGCCAGGAGCTCGTCGATCAATCCGAGGAGGCGGCTCTGTTGGGCGGCCTGGGCCGGCAGGTTGTTGATCGTGGCCAGCGCCCGGCGGAGCTTCCGGCCGTCCTCGTCGGTCCGCTTGAGCTGCCGCGCCATCCGGTTCATCGCCGGGAGGACCCCGATCTTGCCGCGCTCCGCCTCGGCCCGGATCCGGTCGCAGAGGTCGCCGGGGAGGACCCGCCGGATGAAGAGCGAGATCGCGATCGGATCCCGCGGGCGGGCGATCAGCTTGAGGGCGGCGACGAGATAGCGGACCACCGCATCGTCGACCAGCGCCCGACCCTGAGCCAGCCGGCAGGGGATGCCCGCGCGCATCAGTCGGGCCTCGAGCGCCTCGCCGATCTCATGGGTCCGGTAGAGGATCGCGAACTCACCCCATCTCACCGCGCCGGTCCCGTGGTCGGCGCGGAGATCGTCGAGCAGCCAGCTCTCCTCCTCCCGCTCGCTGTCGAACCCGCGCGCCACCACCTCGTGCTCGCTGTCCCGATTGGCCGCGAGGGGCTTCTCGAAGAAGGTCGGGTTCCGGGCGATGAACCGGCGCGCCACGGAGAAGATCTGGCGGGGACACCGCCGGTTCTCGGCCAGCACCACCGGATGGGTGACTCTGAAGTCGTTGAGGAAACTCCGGAGGATGCTCGGATCGGCGCCGGTCCAGGAAAAGATCGACTGGTCGTCGTCTCCCACCGCGAAGACGGCGTCGTGCGGGCGGGCGAGCATCCGGATGATCGCGTACTGGACCTGGTTCAGGTCCTGGAACTCGTCGACCAGGAGACAGTCCCATCGGGCCGCCACCGATCGGGCGACCTCGGGGTGCTCGATCAGGAGCCGATGGACCAGAAGGACGAGATCGTCGAAGTCCACCATCGCGCGGCGCTCGAGGTGGCGCCGGTAATGAGCGAACTTGCGGGCGTCGTCGGCGACGAGCTCCCGTCCCATGAGCCGGTGGAGGCTGAAGCGACGGAGCATCCCCCCGCGGCGCTCGGGACGGACTCGGAGCCAGCTCAGGACCTCCCGCTGATACTCGTCGTCGGCGATCCCGAAGCCCCGCTCGAGCCCGAAGACCGAGCCGTGCTCGCGGAGCAGGGTGACGCAGAGCGAGTGAATCGTCGATCGGCCCACGGCAAGCGCGCGATCGCCGAGCTCCTTCTTGAGCCGGAGCGCGACCTCGCCGGCGGCCTTGTTGGTGAAGGTGAGGGCGAAGATCCGGACCGGCTCCACGCCGAGGGTCTCGACGAGATAGCGGATCCGCTCGATCAGGCAGAAGGTCTTGCCGGCGCCGGGACCCGCGAGCACCAGGGCCGGCCCGACCCCCGACTCGATGGCTTGGCGCTGCGACGGCGACGGCTCGGGCGGCACGCGGCGAATCTACCGCGCGCCAATCCACGCGGAAATGGTGTCGGCGAGCCCCGCGAGGACTTCGTCATGCGTTCGACCGAGACTCTTGAGCACCGCGAACGAGTGATCCGCTCCGGCCACGACGTGCAATGTCGCCCGAGGACCGAGCCGTCCGATCACGGGCTCGAGGAGCGAGAGGTCGGCGAGATCGTCGCGGGTGCCCTGGAGAAAGAGCATCGGGGTCGCGACCCGATCGAGATGGTCGGCCCGCGCGCTCGACGGCCGGTTCGGGGCATGGAGCGGAAAGCCGAGAAAGATGAGGCCGCGGACCCCGTCGAGGGGGGCGTCGGCCGCCGCGGTGGACGTCATCCGGCCGCCGAACGACTTTCCGCCGGCGAAGAGCGGCAGGTCGGGATACCGGAGTCGAGCGAACCCGGTCGCGGCGCGAACGGTCGCGGTCGCGACGGCGGGCGGATCGGTTCGGCTCTTGCCGGCTTCCATGTATGGGAACTGATACCGGAGCGTCCCGACCCCTCGGGTGGACAGATGGTCGGCGATCCGGGTCAGAAACGGGTGACGCATTCCCGCCCCCGCCCCGTGCGCGAGCACGTAGAGCGCCGAAGCGGCTTCCGGCACCCGGAGCAGGGCGGACACGGATCCGGTGCCGACCTCGATGGCGCAGGACTCGTCGGTAGTGGCCATCAGTGTTATCCCTCGAGCGGTTCCCGAATTTACCCCCCACCGTCAATCAACATCGGCGCCGATATTCGCCACCTTTGTGGTGAGCGATTGAGGTACCTCTACCCGAAGTCACGGGGGTGACCAAAGATGGCGACAACCAAGCGGAGCGTCAGCATCGCCAAGCGGGGCGTCCGGCAGGTCAAGGAGAGCGGGAGCCGGATCCGCCGTTTGGCCGCAGAAGGGACCCGATTGGCTGCCGAAGGAACTCGGGCGGCCGCGGAAGTATATGGGGCGATGAAGGACAAGGTGGCGAAGATCAAACGGAAACGGGCCGTGAAGCGGGTCGGGAAGACGACGATGAGGGTCGCCGGCGAAGTCGCCAAGGCGGCACTGGTCACCGGGGCGGTGACCGCGATCGTCGCGACCGCCCGTGAGGTCCGGAAAGCGAAGAAGATGGGCTAGGCAGCGAGGAACAGCGATCAACAGGCGGGCCCCGGTCGGACATCGACCGGGGCCCGCTGCATTCGCTCCCCCGACCGGGCCCGCAATCAATTGAGACAGGACCTGGCCCCAGCCGGGTCGGAAGTCGTCGTCTCCGATCTGAACGGATAGATTGGCGGGGAAACCGACATCCCC
>JADMIO011814734.1_pt1 | contig 28066 bp, 17 predicted proteins | sample 8958161 | NCBI WGS metagenome assembly JADMIO01 (sample SAMN16585339, study PRJNA669376) | soil metagenome | isolation source: Crop rotation soil | place: USA: Cullars Rotation, Alabama | collected 2011 | reverse complement strand
CTTTCCCATTAATAATTCCAATATAAAACCAGTGATAAAGGATGTGGAAAATTTCAAACAGTATAGCTGGGAATTATTAAAAGCCGAACCTCAAAAAGATGAACCATTAATGCCGGTACTTGCTGATGTGGCTCCAATCCTTCATATTTCCACGATACCTGAATGGAAAGAAATTGCTGATTGGTACAGTGATATCTGTAATAATAAAGCCGAAGAAGATTTTGAAATTGTAGCCTTGTATAAAAAATTGTTTCCCGATGGGCAAAAAGCTATGACGCAATTCCAAAAAGCTAAAATCATTTACGAATACATTGAATCAAATATTCGCTACAGCTCTGTTTCCTTCCGTCAAAGTGCTTATGTGCCGCAACGGGCATCTGCAACACTTACCACAAGGCTTGGCGATTGTAAAGACTTATCTAGTTTATTTGTTACACTGGCACATATGGCCGGTATCCATGCGCAAATGGTATTGGTGGATACAAGAGATAATGGCGAGAAACATATCATACTGCCAAGTGTGGAATTCAACCATTGTATTGTAAGAACGGTATTGGATAATAAGAGTTATTATCTTGAAATGACAGACAATTATCTTCCATTTGCAAGTTTGCCGAACAATTTGCTTGGATCTGTAATATTGGAAATCCCTTCAAAAAATATTACGGATAAACCGGAATTGAAATTATTGAAATCCACCAGCAGGACGAATGATGTAGTAAAAAGAATTGTGGATATAAAACCAGTGGAATCAGATTTGAATATGAGTATTAAAACTGTAATGACTGGGGCACTTTCTTCAAATATCCGTAATGAGTATGTGAACCTGGATAGTGAAAAGCAAATACAAACGATGGAGAAAACAGTGGCTGGACGTTACAAGAATAATGTAAAGCTTGATAAAATCAGTTTTAAAGAAATAGAAAAATTAAATGATTCTGTTGAGTACAATTATAGTTTCAAAGTAAAGAATGAAGTTTCTGAAATCGGTTCTTTAAAAACTTTCCGTGTGGTTTATCCTGACGTGGTAGCTTCATTGGATAATTTCTCATCTGATACAAGAACTTATCCTATCGAATATTGGAGCTATGAAAATGCAGATAGTTATGAAACTGTTGTAAACATCAGTGCACCTGCGGGAACAAAGTTTGTAGAACTTCCGGCTTCTGAAACACTGGCTTTTAAGGATATCAAGTTCAGTATTCAATACACATTAAAAGCGCCTGATAAATTAGTTATCACCCGCAAGTTTACCAATGGAAGAAAAAATATTGCAGCTGCTGATTATACCGAATTCAAAACATTCTTTGAAAAAGTAGTAAAAGCAGAACAGAAATTTGTAGCCTATAAATAATTCTAACAGGGATTATAAATCAGAAAATTAAAAAGGGGATCGTTTGATCCCCTTTCTTTTTTGGCTGTTCAAAAGCCTTTAGTAATCCACTCTTAACTCTATTCTTTTATTTTTCATTCTTCCTGCTGAAGTTTTATTATCTGCTATTGGTTGAGTTCCACCAAAGCCTTCTGTTGTAATCCTGCTTTCATCTATTCCTTTGCTTACTAAATAATCTTTAACTGCCATTGCTCTGTCTTCAGATAATTTCATGCTTGCATCTGCATCACCTGTATTGTCCGTATGCCCTTCTACACGGATGCGTAAGCCTGGATTTTCATTCATCATCTTCACTACTTGATCCAAAGATGTATTTGCTTTTGTTGTAAGCTTCGCATTTGTTGCACCAAAAGTTATATTCTGTCCGCTTGCTCCCAATGATTTGCTAACATTAGCTGGTACATCAGGGCAACCTTTATTGGCTGTTGTTCCTGAAAGATCAGGGCATCTGTCTTCTTCATCATTGATACCATCGCCATCTTTATCTGGAACCGGGCAACCATCATATTTTGCAGTACCTGCTTGGTTAGGGCATTTATCTAACTCATCATTAATGCCGTCTTTATCACTATCAGGGATTGGGCAACCATCATATTTTGCAAGGCCAGCTTCATTTGGACATTTATCCATTTCATCATTTACACCATCACCATCACTATCAGGAATTGGGCAACCATTATATTTTGCAAGTCCAGCCTGGTTAGGGCATTTATCTTCATTATCATTAATGCCATCACCATCACTATCTGGAATAACAACCGGTGCTACCACTGGAACATCAGTAGCTTTATAAGTTGTTGTTTTTGATCCAAACAAACGAATTTTGATACCTGCCTGAATAGCTTGATTTTTATATTCAACAGTTGTTGGATGATTTGCCCTGTTATCCATATTTGATAGGCCATGTATATAGCGGCCAAAAACTGATACTCTTGCATGAGGGAATAATTCAACGCCACCAAAAACTGATAAACTTGTTTTGTTGAAATCTTCCTTTGCAGCAAGGTTTCTATCATCTTGAACCGAAGTGAGGAAATCAACCTGAGGCCCTAACGCAAATGCTAATTTACTGCCTGCATGAATTTTTAATGCTACTGGTAATGCTACATAATAAAGTTTGCCGTCATTTAATAATTGTGGTGTAGCGCTATTAGTTAGATAATCGTAAGTGCTGAACATTAATTGTGGTTCGATGGAAAAATGAGAAGTGATTGGAAAATTAACCCAGGCACCGGCTGCCCAACTTGTTTTTGTATCATAACTAAGATTTGTTGTATTGCCATCATCGGGTATCCTGAATTTACTGAAGTTAGCGCCGGCTAACAAACCACCGGAAACAGAATATTTTGGATGACTGGTGTTTTCAACTTCCTGCGCCATCATACTTGCGCTGGTAAGGGTAAGTGCGATTAATAAGAGTGAAGGTTTCATAAAGTTTTTTTTAAGATTGTTGATTTTTATTTACATCACAATCAATGTTTTTCAAAAGTTATACCAACCACTTGTATAATTGTTGTGTAAAAAAATCCACGTAATAATTAAAGTGTTGAAGTTTTATTTTTTTAAATGATATAAAATCGTGTAAAACATAGCACTGTAGGTATTTTTTTTATTGTGGAATAAGTTGGCATGTTTTTCCAAGTACATGGAATTATGATCCTATCATCTTTTTACAAACAACATTATCTCAATAAATTATTTTGGTTGCTGCTTTTGTTTGGGGAATCTTTTACCACTCACGGGCAAAATTCACTACCTGCTCCACAGTTTGTTAGTGAAGAAAATAATTTTATTCGTGCTGTTCAATCATTGCCCGGTGATAATATGCAGACACTTCCCATCATAAAAAATTTTCAAAGCCAGGTAAATCAAATCAAAACTATAATTGATAATAACGAAGCATTGTCAATTATAGAAAAAGATAAAGCCAAACGCAGTTTATTATTTCTTATGCAAGGCATTACTAAAAGAGTGAAAGAAAAAAAGATCCATTTGTATGATGTTCCTGCTTTAATGGGTGACTATAGAAGGATTTTGCCTGCAATATTGAAACAACAAAATATTCTTACGCTAATGGGAAGTTTTGATGCACTTGAAACCGAATTGCTGGCTGCGGCATTTACCCAGTATAATGAACAGTCACTTATCAATGACCTGGCATCTTTTAAAAGAATGCAGGCAACGCCTTCGTTTATTTATTCTTTCCTGGAAACAAAACCCAATTTTCAATTTCGTGATTCTCTTTTATTATATGCTGCCGCAAACGATCCAATGAGCATGGTTTATTATTTAAGAAAGAACCATGGATCGCTGCAACAAAAAATCCGTAGCTCAAACAATTCTTATGTGCGGCAAATTGCACTGCTTTCGGAAGAAAAGAATGCAGTGGATTTAGCAATATTCACAGATGAATTGCTGAACAAGGAAATGACAGGGCCTGAGATTGTTGCCACAAGAGCTGTTCCGGCAAAATATTTTCAATTATTAGTCAATACGATTTTATCTAAAAAAATAAACGATCAGTTATCGGTTAAACCTTTGCAAAAAGCCATTAAAGAAAAAGCAATAGCATTCTATATAAATCCCGTTAATGAACTCCACAACTCAACAGAGAAAATTCGTTTTGCCTCTGTAAATAATCTTGGAGCAAAAGAGCTTTATTTTATTATTACCAAAGGCGGTGATGAATTATACACTTCAAGTTATCTCGGTTTGTACAAGCGATTAATGAATAATTTTACTAACCAGCATGCGGATTCATTATTTGATTTAGTTGGCTGGAGGGATATACCTGTGTTTTTAAGAATGGCTGCTAATTACAATGTGCTGGCAGATTTTTTAAATAAAATAAGCCCTGAAACTACAGAGAAAGTTTTCCGGTTATTTGTTTCGAATATTGAAATTCCACCCGGTGATGCCGTTGAGAAAGCAATGGATATTGCCGATTGTTTTGGTGCACTTAAAACTGTTCCGTTTGCCAGGGAATTATTATCTAAAGAAATTATTTTGAATTTGGATCGCTGCACGTCATTGCAAAATATGCAGGGCATGCGTTTGTATTCCATTCTCAATGATCTTATTGCCTTAACGGACAATGAAGAAGGGCAGCAGCGGTTATGGAGTATATTAGGTGATTACGAAAATTTGCCGCTTTCATCTTTAACAGATAGCAAAGGACAAATTTCTGAAGGTGTATTATTTTACGGTGATGAAGATGGTGTTGCGTCTTTTCAAAATTTTTTGCAGGCTTATACCGATAAAACAAAATGGGAAATCCAAAAGAATGACAATTGGATCAGTATCCGTTCTCTTGGCGTTACTCCATTTACTATTTATGCCAACAGGCCATTATCAATGGAAAAACAATTTGACCTGGCAGCACAGGATTCCCTGTTTGATTTCCTTGAAAAAAATGCAATTGATTTATCCATATTAGTACACCGCGGGCATAGTTATCATTTAGAAAAAACATTGAAGCGGGTAGGCCCAGCTACAAAATTATCGATACTTGGTTCCTGTGGTGGTTATAATAAAGCGATTAGTATTGCAAGTATTAATACGTCAATACAAGTTATTGGGTCAAAAAAGACCGGTGCCAAAACTATAAATGATCCAATTCTGGATGAAATCAATACAACGATAGGTAATGGCACTGATATTTCATGGCCAACGATCTGGGCACAGTTAGCAGATCGGTTTAAAAATAATCCAACAGCCTTGAGTTTGTTTGAAGAGTATTTTCCTCCAAGCCATAATCCAGGGTTGTTTTTATTCAAATTATATCAATCGAATAAAACGGTGGCGCTGAGATGAGAATGAATAATAAATTATCTTTAGGAGAACATCTAAAAACACTCAAGATAGTATATGCAAAAGCAGATTAGGGTTGTTTGTGATGATCAAATTTTGTTTGGTGTAATTGACATCTTAAATAAAGATGGTAAAAATATATATGCGGTGTGGAGACTATTTGATCAAGAGAAAAGACTGTTAGCATCGCTGACAAATAATTATTTTTTGAGTGATAAGAATGCTAGTGATGACGAAATATTTCACATGATTAAAAGACAAATATTAAACTATAGAGTTGGCAGAAGAAAGAAATTTACTTCCGCAGAGTTTATATAATCTAAGGTTAATGGTTTCCAGAACTCAAAAATAGAAGCTATTTCACTTTTTTAAATTCAATGGATCTAAAATCAACACCGCCGTGTTGTGCAATGACGCGGATTTCGTTAAGGCCTTTATGCAAACTGATATTTTTTGCAGCAGCGCTTTCCCAATCTTTTGAATTTTTTAATTCAACAGGAACCGTTTGTTTTTTATTTGCCTGGACTAAAAACGTTCCCGGCTGTTGTTTTGCTGCATAGTTTAAACATAATTCATATTCACCGGCATCTGTTACATTCACTGTGTACTGCAACCATTCACCATCTTCAATATTCGTAACATAATAATTTGATTTGGTTGAATCAACGGTTATATCAACGCCATCATTTCTATAAATGCTTCCACGGTTCCAGGGTTCTCTTTTTCCTGTACTTACATGATAATTGGCGGTGTCCTTGTCAAAATAGGCGATACCATTTCTGCCTAAATCATAATCCACCGCATTGAGTATGGTTTTATCAGCAATAATATTCTGCTTATATGGAATTGAAGTAGGGGAGTGTGGCTGGCGAAACATTGCATCAATCACATCTGGTTTCAAAATCGTATTTTCTAATTTAGCTGCTTCGGCTAATTTCATAATACCGCTATAAGTTTCTTCAGCAGTAGGTTTGTTTCCTCTTTTTCCCCAATATGCAATCAGTTTATCATATTCGGCATTTGATTGAATTTGCATGGGATTATTATTGCCCAATTTTTTCAATGGCCACCATGCCCAGCCGATATTATTAGTTTCCAGTAATTGTATTGCATCTGCAAACCATACATTGGAGTTCTCACCTGTTTCTCCCAACCATACAGGCACGTTATATTTTTTTCTCGCATCAAGAATATGCTGGATAGAAGCCTGGGTATTATAATTCCAATATTTGTGAAAACTCAATACCATATTATTATCCCATGGAGGATAAATACCATTATAATTATTGCCCCAGCCATTTCCTTCGATGATGATGATATGGTTTTTATCTACTTCCCGAATGGCGATAGTAATATCCATCATTAATTTTCGAAGGGGCACATTTGTTTTTTCTTTTAAACCATTTTTATCATTCGTTGGATCTTCAAATCCCCAATTCGGTTCATTAAGTATATCATAGCCGCCAATCCATTCTTCATTTGCATAGCGTGTTGCTAATTTCTTCCACAATGCAATGGTTTTTTTCTGGTTTTCTTCACTATCCCATAACGAAGGAGTGGCAGGATCTCTATCAGAAATATTTAAATCATTTCCCTGCCCGCCGGGAGCAGCATGTAAATCTAAAATGAGGTACATCTTATTTGCTTTGCACCATGCCAGCAAACTGTCTGTCATTTCAAAACCTTTTTCTATCCAGGTATTTTCATTTTTTATTTTTTCTTTTTCAATTGGTAAGGTGTACAAATTGAAATGCATGGGCAACCGTACAGAATTAAACCCCCATGCTTTCATTGAATCGATATCAATTTTCCTGGTATGATTGGATAACCATGCGTTGTAAAAATGATCCGTTTTTTCTGCACCAATCAAATCAACTAACCTTGATTTGATTTTATGCTGCTGGCCTTCTGCATTTACTTTTAGCATATATCCTTCCTGCAGCATCCAGCCGCCTAAACCAACTCCCCGTAGCAAGACATTTTCACCATTTTGGGTTACAATTTTTCCATTACTGGTTTTTAAAAATCCCTGTGCAAGTGAGGATTTTTGAATCAAAAAAAGGGAAATAAAAACGGCGGTTATTGGCGGGATTCGTAACATGTTTGTGGTTAAAATGAATGGCTTTTATTTACAAATATTCAAGGAGGTTTATAATCAAGCTGAAATTTAGTTCTTAAAAAAGGCGGTAAATACAAACTTTGACAAGTCCGTATAAACCGCCATACTGCTTGCTTATTTCCTCTTTTGCTAAACTACTGCAAACGAAGGGCTGTTAGCTAAAAAACAACCCCATCATTACCACAACAATTACTGCAACATTCATTAATAATCAGGCTTTAATCCCCTCTCAAAACCACATCATAGCTTAAAAGATTCCACTTAATTCAGTATCTTCATTGCATCGGATAATTATGCTTGCCAAACGTTTACTAATTGCCTTATTTTTTGTGCCTGGAATAGTAAAAGCCCAGAACACAATTGCCCTGCCGGATATTACCAATTACTCAAAACAGGTATTCAATGCGGGCCCAGCCAGCTGGCAAATCTGCCAGGATAAAAAAGGTATAATTTATGTTGCTAATGATGAAGGGCTGCTGACTTTCGATGGAAATTTTTGGAAAAAATATCCATCACCGGGCGGTGGTGCTATACGTTCATTGGCTTTGGCACCTGATGGTAAAATATATGTTGGCTCATCCGGTGAGATAGGCTATTTCGAAGCGGATAAAATTGGTTCGCTCAATTATACTTCACTTAATAATATTATTCCCGACGACGAAAAAGATTTTACTGAAGTATGGAATATTGTTTTGTATGGCGAAAGTATTTTCTTCCGTTCCTTCAAAAGAATATTTGAATACAGCAATAATAAGATGACTGTTTACAAAGGCCTTTCATGGAGTTACCTTGGAAGTTGTAATGGCCGTTTGATTACAAAAGCATTTGGTAAAGGCTTATTAGTTTTTAAGAACGATAAATGGACGCCGTTTATACAAGGCGATACATTGGTGGAGAATGCGCAGGTAACAGGGTTACTTTCTTTGAATAAGGACAGTACGTTATTGCTTACAAAAAAACATGGTGCCTATATATTGTATAATGATCGCCTGCTTCCTTTTCGTACGTCGGATATGCAATCGATAAGTGAAAAAAATCCTTATGGTGCTACATTCATTGATGATAATCATATTGCGATTATTACAAGCCTTGGCGGATGTTTTATAATTAATAGGGAAGGGCAGTTTATTCAACGGCTTGCCAAACCTGAAGGCTTGCAAAGCAATGATGTGATCACTGCTTTTGTTGATCGGGAAAAAAATATATGGCTCGGCCTTAATAATGGGATTGATTTCATTGTTTATAATAATGCTATCCGGCATATATATCCCGATTACCAGGAACATAGTGGCGGAAGAGCGGCAATTATTTTTAATAAAAATTTATTTATCGGCACTTCTAACGGATTGTACCGTGCACCGCTGAATGATCAAAAAGATTTAAGCTATGTAAAAAATAATTTTGAAGCGATTCCTAATACAAAAGGGCAGGTATGGAATTTATCTGAAGTGAATGGGGAATTGCTGATGGGGCATAATGATGGCTTTTTTGTAATTAAAAATAATGTGCCGCAAGTTGTAGATCCAAGTACCGGTTTCTGGACTTTTTTACCATTGAGTAATATTATGCCTTCTCCTGTAATACTTGCAGGAACTTATAATGGTATCAATTTTTATAATTATCAAAAAGGAACATTTACTAATCCTTCTATCCATTCGCATTTTGAATCGGTGCGGTTTATAGCAATGGATAATAATACAGCATGGGGCTCGCATCCAAACAAAGGAATATATAAGGTGCAGGTGAACAATGGTGTCAATCCTGTTTATTCTGTGTACAAGGATACAAAAGGTATTCTTTCTAAAAATAATAACCATATCTATCAATTAAAACGCCGGATCATTTTTACAAGTGATAAAGGCATCTTTGAGTATGATAATAAAACAGATGAGTTTATTCCATCAGCATTTTTAAGAAAAATATTTGGCGATGCAATCGTGGAGTATTTAAAGGAAGATGGCGAAGGAAATATATGGTTTGTAGAAAATAAGCATTTAGGTGTGGTGGATTTTTCAACGAAAGAGCCGACCATAGTTCATTTTCCAGAGTTGAATAATAAAATAATGGCCGGTGGATTTGAATATGTATATCCTTATGATCGTAATAATGTTTTTGTAGCAGGTGAAGAAGGTTTTTATTTAATCAATTATGAGCAATACCGTACTGCGAAACAAACCATTCCCATATTAATCAGCAATGTCAGAATCAGCAACAAAAGGGATAGTGTGATTCTTGGTGGCTACTATGCTGATCCTGTTAATGGTGGCTTGATTAATAAGAATGAAATTGATATAAAATATCGTTGGAATTCTATTCATATAGAATATTCTTCTTCGCTTTATGCAAAACTTTCGAGCATAGAGTATTCTTATTATTTAGATGGCTATGATAAAAAATGGTCAGTTTGGTCAAAGAAAACGGAGAAAGAATATTCTTACCTGCCGCCCGGCAGTTATACGTTCAATGTAAAAGCAAGGACACATGAGGGAGAAGAGTCGGTTACCTTGCGGTATAAGTTTACCATATTGCCGCCATGGTACCGCACTATTTGGATGTACTTAGTTTATTTTATTATCGTTGGTGTTTTAGTTTATGCCTTGCACCGTTATCAACGTAATAAATTTTTGCACCAGCAACAAAAGCATGAAGAGGAAAGAAAGAAGCTGGAGTTTGTAAATAAACTGCAAAAAGAAAAATTTGAAGAAGAGCAAAAGCAATTGACCTACCTGCATCAATTAGAATTGGAACGAAATGAAAATGAAATCATCCGGTTAAAGAATGAGAAACTGGAAGGCGAGATACAATTGAAAAATACGGAACTGGCTTCTACTACGTTAAACCTGATTCAAAAAGGGGAGATGATAGTAAAAGTGAAAGAAGAACTGGTGCGAATGAAAAAAGTAAGTGATGTAGATAAAGAATCAGAAGATTATAAGAAGGTGTTAAAGATGTTGGGCGATGATAAAATGAAAAAGGATTGGGAACAATTTGCCGGGCATTTTGATAAGGTACACAGTGATTTTCTTGTTTCTATAAAAGCGGCTTATCCAAACCTTACACCAAGTGAATTGAAACTTTGCGCCTACCTGCGTTTAAGTTTATCAAGTAAAGAAATTGCACAGATATTAAATATCACCATAAAAAGCGTGGAACTGGCAAGGCATCGCTTAAGAAAAAAATTGGGAATAGATCCGGAAGTAAATCTTTTTAATTTCTTATTGAATTTTCATTCTGAAATTAATAGCAGTAAAAAAGATCAGTAGGATGCAATTGGTAAGAATCCATACATTTTTGAATGCCAACAAAAGAAAGTCAGCGGTATTGCTGCTATTATCATTGATATTTTTTTTAGCGACCTGCATTTCCAATACAAAAACTAAGAGTACAGATATACGATCTGATAAGTATGCAGGAACTGCCACCTGCATCAATTGCCACAAAACAGTTTACGACAATTATACAAAGACCGCACACGCCGCTACCAGCAGCAATCAATTGCCTGAAGAAGTTCAGGCTGCATTTGCAAATGGGAATAATATTTTTCATTTCAATGATAGTGAGTATGTGGCTATGGAAAAAACAGGAAATGTGTTTGGACAATCTTATTATAGAAATGGGAAAAAGATGTTCACTCATCCGATAGATATTGTTGTTGGCTCCGGACGAAAAGCACAAACATATTTATACTATAATGACAAAGAAAAAATTTCCCAATTACCGATTTCTTATTTTATAACAGAACATGATTGGGCAAACAGCCCCGGCTTTCCTGCCGATCATCCGAAGTTTGATCGCAATGTTCCTTCTTATTGTATGGGCTGTCACAGTTCTTTTGTTGATGTAAAGCAAACCTATACAGGTGCAGTAATGCAGGAAGCTTTTCAAAAAAATAAAATCATTTATGGAATTGATTGTGAAAGATGCCATGGCCCTGCTAAAGAGCATGTTGATTATCATACGGAACATTCACAGGTAAAAGAAGCAAAATATATTACAAAGATTGCTGGTTTAAATGCTCTTCAAAAGAATGATATGTGTGCATTATGCCATTCAGGTTTTAAAGATGTGCAACAATCTTTGTTCAATTTTAAACCCGGTGATAACCTGAATAATTATTATATACCCGATTATGGAAGGGTGGACACCGCTCATCTTGATGTGCATGGAAATCAAACGCAATTAATGATGGCAAGCAAATGTTTTCAACTCAATAATAATCTAACCTGTAATTCCTGCCATAATGTGCATGTAAAAGAACGGGATAATATTTCTTTATTATCTCAAAGATGTATCAACTGTCATCAGCAAGTGAAGCATAGTTTTGATAGCAACGACAAAAATTTGACAGCAGCCCTTCAGCATAATTGTATTGATTGCCACATGCCTTTAAAAGCATCTGTTGCTATAACTATGCAAACAATGGCGAATGCAAAAATTTACCCGGATTATATCCGGACACATCTTATAACAATTTATAAAGAAGAATCCAGGAAATTCCTGGATTCATTGAATAGAACTGCGACAAAAAAATAGTTTAATTACTCGATTATTATTGTAGCGATGGAATGTGGCAGGCTTTCTGTTGCTGCTGCATACCCATTAATGAATAAACGATAAGGAAGTTTTTGATCAGTGCCATTCATTACCACCACTACCAATTTTCCATCAGGATTTATAAACGCAGTGCTTGATAAAATATCACGGTTCGATGATGCAATGATTCGCTTGGCACCGGGCTGAATGTATTTTGAAAAATGCCCTAGATAATAATATTCATTGGTGTACATCAGCTTACCTGTTTTTGTGTCTGCATGTATTGGTGCAAAACAAAAATTGCTTGCATGATTGGGGCCGCCTTTTTCATCCAGCAATATATTCCAATCTGTCCAGCCGGTAGTGCTGCTATTAAAATCATTTATCATCGACTTGCCATATTTCTCTCCCAATGACCAATCATAAATTTTATCCAGATTGAATTTTTCTACACAACCTTCTGTAAATATTAAATTCGTTTTTGGAAATGTTTCATTCACTCTTTTCAAATTGTCAAATTGCATGGCACTGCCGGTCCATGTTTCATACCAGTGAAAACCAATTCCCCAAACATATTTTGCAGCCGCAGGATCACTTAAAATAGTATTGGCTCTTTGATAAATTAAATCACGGTTATGATCCCATGCAATCAATTTTTTAGATCCCAATCCATTCTTTTGTAAGGTAGGGCCTAAATATTTTTTAATAAAATCCCTTTCTTCTTCAGCAGTATAAATACAAGATTCCCATCTCTGTTTTGCCATTGGTTCATTTTGAACTGATAAACCCCAAACAGGAATTCCTTTTCCTTCTAAGCCTTTAATAAATTTTACATAATAGTTTGCCCATGATTCTTTGTATGCTTCTTTCAATTTTCCGCCGTGCAGCATGTCGTTATTGTCTTTCATCCAGGCTGGGGGAGACCAGGGGCTTACAAATAAAGACAGTTTATTTTTTGAAGTTTGAAAAGCCTGTTTTATCAAAGGAATTTTGTATTGCTCATCATGCGCAAGGGAAAATGTTTTTAAGGATTTATCATTTTCCGCAACATACGTGTAGCTATCAGTTGAAAAATCGCAACTGTTTATATTCGTTCGGATAAGTGAATAGCCTATTCCTTTTTCTTTGTCAAAATAAGCATTGAGAAATTCTTGCTGGCTTTCTTTTGGAAGTTTTGCAAATGTTTCAGCAGACGCATCGGTGATAGCGCCGCCAATCCCTACAATAGTTTGAAAACTATGTAACGGATCTACAAATATGCAAGGATCTGTTTCCAGTGGTTGTTTCCATTCCTGGAAACTAAGTTCACCGGATTTTGTTAGGCGCAGATCTGTTTTATCGGCAGTGGTATAAACAGTTACTTTCTTTTTTAGAATGCCTGCTGCTTTCTGTGTTGTTTGTGCATTTGCTGCATATAAAATAATAACAGCACCTATCGCAAAGAATATTTTTTTCATAGAGTTTTAATTACCAAACATAAGTTCCAACCGCTCCATTGTTTAAGCTCGTTGTAACCGTTTTACCATTATATTTTATATTGAACACTTCTGGGTTTGATCCATTGTTTAAAACGATCAATACTTTTTTACCGGCAGGATTTTTAAATGCCACCGTCGATAGTGTTCCGGTTTGAGTTGATGCAATTCTTACAGAACCGGGACGAGCAAATTTCGATGCATGTGCAATAATGTAGTAAGATACATTGCGTGTTACTGTATTGCTAATGGTTAGCGCACCCATACAAGTACTGCAACCATTTGGTGTATGCGGTTGATAAGAAGGATCTGCAGCAAGGTTCCATTCTAAAACATTCCTGCTCCAGTTTCGTGTGGCACCAATAATTAAATTTTGAACATGCCATTTTAGATCACCGGGAAAATTTCCAGGGCCGCCCGTCCATTGTTCAGTGAAATAAACATTTTTATCAGGATAGGCATCATGCACCTGTGTCAATGCAGATATGGAACCGCCATATAAATGAAATGCAGAACCATCAACATATTGTTTAGCGCCTGCATCTGCAAAGATGGTTAATGGATAATCAGGTCGATCAGCATTATGATCGTAAGAAATAATTTTTGTTGTAATAGACGCAGCCTGGAAAGCAGGGCCTAAATGATTTTTAATAAAATCAGCTTGCTCTGTTGGTTGCATTACCATACTTGGATTGTTGCCACCGTGCAATGGTTCATTTTGCGGTGTGATAGCATCAATAGTAATGCCTTCTGCTTTCATTGCCTGTATATATTTTACAAAGTATTTTGCATACACAGCATAGTATTGTGTTTGCAAACTTCCACCCATATAGCTGCCATTTGTTTTCATCCAGGGTGGTGCTGTCCATGGCGAGCCTAAAATTTTTATTGTAGGATTGATTGCCAAAATCTTTTTTAAGATGGGTATCAAATCAATTCTTTCTTTATCAATATTAAATTGACTAAGTGTTAAATCAGTTTGCCCGGCAGGCATATCGTCATAGGTAAAAGCAGTTGCACTGAGATCGGAAGCGCCAATACTTATGCGTAAATAACTTACCCCGATAAATGTGCTGTCTGTCCTGAACAATTCATTTAGTAATTCATCTTTTGTTGCAGCCGGTAATGCATTGATCAAACTGGCACTTCCACCAGTCAAGGTATAACCAAACCCATCAATGCTTTGATAAGTTTGCGTGTCATCCACATCAATTACACTTGCAGCTGCATTTGGTGCAGTAGAAAAATTTAATGTTACTGATTGTTTCCTGAATAATGCAGCTTGATCCGGCTGTGTAAGCCAGAATTCCATATCAGAAGTAGTAACAACAGGTGGCGGTACAACTGTGCCGCCGCCACCTGAATTACTTTTTGAGCAATTGCATGTTGCAAATGAAAAAGAAACAATACTCGCAAGGAAAATGAGCTTCATGTTTAAATATTTACTCTGTGAATTTTTACTTTTTTTGTATTGCTTCATGCAATCAATGCGTTAAGACAATTATTAATTGTTAATTATCAATTATCAACTATCAACTATCAATTATCAGTTAATAATTATATACCTCTTAATTCAACATTATCTACTGATATACCATTGGTGCCGAGATTTGCACCGCCGGTTTTAATCAATACATAAATGGTACCTGCTGTTGTAAAACGAACTTTTCCATTTTGTCCGACTAATGATCCATCACATCCTATTGTTGCGATATTTCCATTGAAAGTTGTATTGCCACAACCTGCCCATGTGTTCAATGCAATGCGGATGCCGCCGGAATTGTAATCAGAATTTTGTACAGGTGTTGCAGTTCCGAAATAAACTTCAAACCATGTATCTGTTGCGCCGCTGCCAGATACCTGCATCGCAAAGCGATAATCTTTATTTGCTTCTACTTGTATGGCCTGGTAAATACCGCTATGCCCGAAGCTACCACCGGTAGCTACCATTTTACCGCCGGTGTTTGTCCATACAATAGCAGGAGCACCGATGATCAATGTTGTCCATTTTGCAGCATCCGCCGGTGTATCAAATTTTCCACCTTGTATTAAATTACCTCTTGCAGGATCGGATGTGGCAACAGTTATATTTTGTGTGGCTGTTGCTGTCGCACCACCTTTACCTACTGCATAATGCGTAATTGCATAAGTACCCGCATCAGGTAAGAAAATTGGGAGTGTAGCTTTACCAACAGAAGGGCCACTGCCATTTCCAATATCCCATTTCGACATAATGTAGCTGCTATCTTTTACTCTTGCAACAAAATTATTTGCATTAACAGTAGTTATTGTAAAGCTTGCATCTAATGCTGTTTCCGTTAAGCCACGATCTTCAACTTCTTTTTTATCGCAGGCAACAAAGGAAACCGATAGTGCCAGTATCATTATATAATTGAACTTATTTTTTTTCATAAATAACTTTTAATTTTTTTATTAATCTATTCACATTCATTTGATGAATGCTATTGGTGAATTAATAATTAGGGTTCTGAACCAGTTTAGTTCCTTGTAATTCTCTTGAAGGAATTGGAAACACTTCATTTTTATTCGGAACAAATCCACGGCTTTGCAAAACTGTTGCAGCATCGCCCCATCTTACCAAGTCAAACCACCTGAAACCTTCCCCGGCTAATTCTAACCTGCGTTCATTTTTTATTGCTAACATAGAAACCGGAACCGGAGTTAGACCAACTCTTGCTCTTACAGCATCTAATAACGCTTGAGCTCTTGCACCTGTTCCGCCCAATGCTTCTGCTTCCATCAAGTAAGTATCAGCAAGACGGATGATATAAGTGTTTTGAAGAAAATTTAATTCTGTATTTCCTCCAAGTGTGGTAACATCAGTAGCCCTTGGTAAAAATTTCTTTAAGAAGTAGCCAGTGTTTTGATATCCTGCTGTGTAATCAATTTGATTAGCAGTTTTCAATGCTGCTGCATCAAATACGGTTGCTGTAAATCTTGGATCATTTTTGATAGCATCATAAAGGCTTTGTGTAATAACACTGAAACTCCAGCCTGCTGCATAAATATCAGGAGCAGTGGTTACCTTTTTTTGATAACTTCTTGGGCCAACCATTTGTGCAAACGTATTCCCTTCATCAGAACTGCTGCCCCAGTTGCCCCAGGTAGATCTTCCAAGATTGGTATGCGCTTCTTCAAGAATAGATTCTGTATTGAATTTGCTTGTCGGCAACCATAAATCACTGAAGTTGGTTAACATTTTATAACCATAAGAACTGGCTGAACCCGGAGTAGGCCCATTGATATCTGCTAATTGTGTAACAGCAGCGGCGTATTTCTTTTCGTATAAATAAACTTTTCCAAGCAAAGCTTTTGCTGCACCTTTTGTAAATCTTCCTAAATCGGCAGGAGCTAAGGTTATTGGTAATATGTTCGCAGCATCAGTCAGATCTTTTTCTATTTGTGTATAAACATCTGCTGTTGGTGCTTGCTTTACATCATAAATATTTGTTGCCGTTAATGGTTCTAATAACAACGGAACATTTTTAAACATGATCACCAAATTGAAATAATAATAAGCTCTCAATGCTTTTGCTTCTGCTTCAAATCTTGCTTTCAAATTATTATCCATTGTCACGCCACCTATTTTTGCCAATAATATATTAGCCCTGAAAATTCCCTGGTAGTAATCATTCCAATAGCTACCCCCCATTGAATTTGGTGTTAACGTGTAATTGGAAAAAACCTGTAACTGGTTGCCATCTGTCGGGCCACCGCCTCCGGCAAAATGATCGTCTGATCCTGCGTTCATTAATGCTAACATATTTTCAAATCCACCAGAGTTTTTGCGCATGATATCATAAGTAGCTACCAATGCAGCAAAGGCTTGATCTTTATCAGCATAATAATTTTCAGAAAGGAACTGGCCTTTCGGTTCTATGTCAACAAAACTTTTTTTGCAAGAGAATAATGAAACCATTACCCCTGTTATAGCAATGAAATATATTTTTATCATTTTCATAATACTGTTTTTAACGTTGATTAAAATTGTATTTGTAATCCACCGATAATAGAACGGGCTTGAGGATAAACACCTCTGTCTAATCCAAGCACTTGTCCGCCGATTTCTGGATCGTAACCTGAATAACCAGTCAGGGTAAACAGGTTTTCACCAGTAATGTAGATTCGTACCCGGCTTGCACCGATCTTGCTGATTATATTATTTGGAACAGAGTAACCCAATTGTAATAATTTAACACGGGTATAATCTCCACTTTCCAAATAGAAATCAGACATCTTGTTATAGTTGCCATTTGGATCAGCTGCAGTAAGACGTGGATTCGTGTTTGTAGTTCCATCACCAGTCCAGCGGCCTAAGATGCTTGTTTGATAGTTTGCATTTCCAATATCCAATCTTCTTAAGCCCTGGAATATTTTGCTACCTGCAGTTCCCTGGAAGAATACCATAAAATCAAATCCTTTGTATTCTAAGTTTAATGTTAAACCAAAAGTGTATTTAGGAAAACTGCTGCCTAAGAAAGTTTTATCAAGATTATCACTGGTAATTTTTCCATCGCCATTTAAATCTAACCAACGAAAATCACCAGGTTTTGCATTTGGCTGAATCAGGTTGCCATTTTTATCTTTATGCGCATCTATCTCTGCCTGGTTTTGAAAAACACCTGAAGCTTTATAGCCAAAGAATGAATTGTAAGGTTGCCCTACTTGTGTGCGGGTAATAGCTCCCATTGTTTGGAAACTTGCATCGCCACCAATGAAATTCGTATCTGCAGCAACATAGGTTACATTATTTTTTATGTAAGACATATTACCATTTGCAGAAAAATTAAAATCACCGAATTTTTTACGATAGCCTAATTCCAATTCAATACCATTATTTTCCATAGTAGCCACATTGCTAACAGGAAGATTAGATACACCAACATATCCGGGAATAATAATCGGGCGAAGAATACCTTTTGTTTTTTTCTTGTACACATCAAAGTTTACCGTCAATGCATTTACAACTAATGCTTCAAAACCTACATCCAACTGTGAAGTTTCTTCCCAATGCAGATCCGGATTATCTAATGAAAGGGGAGCATAACCAGTATAGATAGTAGTACCCGGATAACCCAATGTATAATTATAACCACCGGCAATGATAGCAGCATAACCAAAATCACTGATGGCATCATTACCTACCACACCATAGTTAGCTCTCAGTTTTAATTTGTTTACAATTTTGCTTCCTTTCCAAAAATTTTCGTTTGATACATTCCATCCTGCAGAAGCACCAGGGAACACACCATATTTTTTATTCAAACCAAAACGGCTTGAACCATCACGGCGAATAATACCGGTGAATAAATATTTGTCTTGATAGTTATAATTCACACGGGCAAACAAGGAAGAAAGTTTGTGTTCGATATTATCACTTGTTCCAGATTCCCTGTCTGATTGTGGAATATTAAAACGGAACGAAGCATCTTTATAAGAACTGATTGGTAAATTGTAAATGGTATTAGATGAACTACCACCCCTGTTTTCTACATAAGCACCTTGTCCCAATAGCATAGTGAAATCATGCCCGCTAATAACTTTTGAGTAAGTAATGGTGTTTTCAATATTCCAATTGAAACTATTGTTATTGCTTTTATTATAATTGTTGCGGATAATATTATTTACTGTCGGGCTTAGATAAAATATTGGAGTAAAACCTTGTCCGCCCCAATAAGCCAGCTTACCACCGGCAGTAGATCTTATTTTAATATTTTTTGTAACAGCCGCATCTATAAATGCATTGCCAACAAAATCATCTGACCAGCCATAGCGGCCTAATCTTGTTTGAATATAAGCAAGTGGATTACTCATTTCCTGGCCAACACGGGTGGAGATTCCGTAAGGATTTCCGTTTGCATTGCGAATGATACCTGGATTAAGGTATAAACCAGAACTTGCTACAGCAGGATCAGTAATTACTAAAGGGGTGATTGGGTCAAGATTGATTGCAGAACTTAAGGGGCCACCAAATTCGCTGTTGGTATTACCCAAGCCAACACTTTTTTGATGTGAGTATCCAACTGTTTCTCCAAACGTAAAAATTTTAGAAATTTTATGAGTAGAGTTGATGCGGATATTTTTTCTTGTGTATTTAGAAATTTCAGAAGCAACAATTCCATCTTGATCCTGCATACCAAAAGAAATATAGAAAGTAGATTTATCGCTACCGCCACTTAAGCTTATTTCTTGTGAATGCCTTTTTGCGCTGCTATTGAAAATAGCATCTTGCCAATCAGTGCCTACACCTAATGAATTTGGATCTGCATAGACAAGGGCACCGCCATCATTTACAGAACGTTCATTCATTACTGCCGCATACTGTGTGGCATTTAAAAGTTTTAATTTTCTATCAGGAGATGATGTTCCATAAAAACCATTGTAAGAAACCAATGTTTTTCCTGATCTTCCTTTTTTAGTGGTAACTAATATTACACCTGTTGCAGCTCTTGTACCGTAGATAGCTGTTGAAGCAGCATCTTTTAATACTTCGATTGATTCAATATCGCTTTGGTTTAAATAACCAATACCACCTTGATCAACAACAACACCATCAACAACCCATAAAGGATTATTGCCACCATCGCCAAAGGTTGTAATGCCTCTTACACGAATAGTAGAAGGGGAGCCGGGTTGTCCACTGTTTTGTGCAATAACCAAACCTGAAACTCTTCCTTGCAAGGATTGTTCGATCCTATTGCTCGGAACATTTTCAAGGTCCCTTGATTTGATGCTGGAAATAGCACCGGTAACAACACTTCTTTTTTGAATACCATAACCTACCACCACAACTTCGTTCATCGAATTTGAAAGTGGTTCCAATTCTATATTCAACGCACTTGCATTTGCAGTGGTTACTGTTACTTCTCTGTCCGTCATTCCAACATAAGAGAATTTTAAAACAGCACCAGTTTGTGCAGTAAGTGTGAAGTTTCCGCTTCCATCGGTTTTAGTACCGGTGTTGGTACCTTTTACAATAACAGTTACACCAGAAAGCGGCTCGGTGGTGGACTTGTTAGTTACTTTCCCGGTGATGGAACCACCTTGAGCGAAAGTTTGGAGTAAAAATGATTGGAAAATAAGAAAGCTGAGTAGTAAAGCAGTTTTACAGTTCATACGCAAGCATTTAAGTTTTGATAAATAGAGCAATTCCTTCAACCTAAAAATAGCCCCAGAGCCTGCTTAAAACCTGAAAAACAACCCTATCAATACTATATCAATTTTTTATAAATAGCTTATAAATAGGCGATTTTGCCATATCAATACCACATCAAAGCCTATAAAATATTTGGCTAATATGTTTGAATGAAAAAAATATTTTTTTGATGGATTTTTATTTGCCGGATTTTGGTCAGAATTTTTAATGATTATGCCGCAAAATCATGCATCATTTACCGGCAATTAAAAAAGGGCGGTTAGGCCCCTTTTCTTTATAAAAAATATGTATGGTGAACCGGGTTAAATAACTACCCGGGCATTACCTCTTTAATGCTGTAAATTCCAGATTGGTACATACTGGCCATTCTTTTTTTCTTCTTCAACAATAGCATCAAGCCCTTTACTGAACATTTTCAAAAGATCATCTAAGCGTACAATATTATCAATCACTTCATCTGTCACATTCAGACCGTTTTTTATTTTATATCCTTCGCCTACAATTTTACTTGTAAAATATTTTGTTACTGTAAAACCGCGTTCTTCACCATTTTTATTACCAATCAATTCGACCGTTAATATTGGTTTAAGCAATGGTTTGCCATCATAAGTTAGCTGGAGATCCAACATGATCTTCAGTAAGGCATTTGCACCGGTTGCAGGAAACAGGCTGCTTTCTCCTGTAAATGCTGCTGCAAGTGGAACCAATGCCGACATGGGTTGTAACCCTTTGTAAGAACGCATAAAATTACTTTCTGTGTTTTCATTCTCGTTGGTATATGGGTCTAAAGCAGCAAATGCCGGAGTTGAGGGAACTGTTTCTGCAGGCATTATAGCGATATTGAATTTTTGTTCTACAACTTTTGTGATGCGTTTATACATATCTGCGAGTACAGCATCTAATTTATCATCTGGTATTTGAGGAAAGCTTATTTCTTTGGTTGTTTTGGAATCCAGCATTTTATTTTCTTTTTCATCATAGAAATAGGTAGTGCCCTGTATGGCACAAGCTGATACTGCTATCTTTTTAATTTCAGCAAAAGGCTTACCGTTGAATGCATTGGGCTTTTTAAATTGAGAATACATTTCTCCCAAAGAAAATTTTTCTTTCTCTTTAATTTCTATTCCTTGAAAAACTTCTGATTCATTAATTATTTTGACAGGCAATGCAGAACTGGTTCCGGAATAGTATTTAAATGGTTTTTTAAATGCACCGGTATTTTCAGTTGTTTCAAAAATATGCGCATCATCCACTGCCAGGTAAGCATTTTTATAGTTTACAGATTTATTTTCTGTACCAAGATGCTTTAATATATAACCTGGTATGACAATATTAGCGGCGGGTTTGAAATACCCAAGATCATAGAATGTTCTTATACCCATTGTTTGTCCAACAATTTTCAGTTTTAGCATACCATTTCCATCTGTAGGCAGCCCTTCTAATTGTATTGAAAAATCTTTCGACATATCTATTTCTGCATTCTCGTTTTTATTATTGATAGAAACCAATTTAATGGTATTGGATGGCGCAGCAACTTTGAAACTTGCCTGTTGCTTTGCTGCTGTCGCTATTGAAAATGTTTTTGTACCGCCTGTGCCTTCCAATACTTTTGTATATACGCCGGTACTTTGATAATCGGCATCTTTATTTTCAATTTTTACGCTGCCATCTATTTTATAAAAAAATAACCGGTCTTTCGGCATAAACATGATTGCAACAAAATCGCCGCCTGTTTTCCAGCCGTTGAAAAAATCCATTTCAATAGTGCCTACTTCTTTGGGTAATGCGTTTGCTGTATAGTTCACCATTGGTTCCACTACAGCCAAATCACCGGTTGATTTTGTAGCGCCAGTGGCAGCACCGCCCAATTTTGCGGCACCCTTCGAAACTTTTGATATTACTTTTTGAAAAAAGCCGCCACCACTTTTTTCTTTCTTCTCTTCTTTTTTTTCTTCTGTTTTCAGCGAATCCTTTGCCGCATCATCTTTATCTTTTTTCTTCCACAACTGTGCAGAGCCGGTTGTTGCTGCTGTCATTATAATTATAAACAGGATGATTATTTTTTTCATTCGTATTTTTTTATAACACGAACTTAGTTGCTGATTTTCCTCTTTATATACCGTCCATACGGTAGGAAGGGGCTGAAATAGAAAAATACCGTGAATACGGTACTGGTGTTTACCAAGAAAAAAATTAACGGGAAACTATTTTATGCAGGTAAGCCCATTTTATTAAAGAAAGCGGATTGTTGGTGCCGGTTTTTGAAAATATGTTTTTGCGATGTGTTTCCACCGTTCTCACAGAAATTTCTAATCGCTCTGCTATTTCTTTGTTGGATAAATCTTTTTCCATCAGGATGATGATTTCTTTTTCCCTTTCAGTAATATTTGCAGTATTAAATTGATTATTGAGATCGGCTTGTTTTTTAAGTTCATCCAATACTTTTTGTTGAAAATATTGTTCACCCCTATACACTTTTTTAATTGCAGTCAACAATTCCTCTTTACCGGTTTGTTTTAACAAATAGCCGTCAATAGCCGTGTTGTTGACCATCTCTTCTACAATTTCGCCACTGCTAATCATACTTAGTGCAATTATTTTTACAGAAGGAAATTGCTTTTTTATTTCTTTTGCCAAAATATTGCCTCCCATATTTTCCATCACAACATCACTCAATAGAATATCGATTTCAATTTGTTGTAAAAGTTCTAACAACTCTTTTGCAGAATTGGCAGTTGCAACAATAACTACTTCACTATCTTCTTTTAATATCGCAATAAGCCCATCAATAATAATTTGATGATCATCAACCAATGCCAACCTTATTTTATTTTTATTGCTCATTGCTTAACGGGTATATGAATGGCTACCAACGTGCCTTTTGTATCAGAAGAACTCCATTCCACGGTTCCTTTTAAATATTGCACACGGCTGCGGATATTTTGCAAGCCAATGCCTTCTTTTTTTAATGCATCGGTTACATTAAAACCTTTTCCATTGTCTTCTATCATGATTGATATCAACTCTTCATCTTGCGAAATATTAATATCAAGTTTAGAAGCTTGTGCATGCTTTACTACATTGTTTACACTTTCCTGGATAATGCGGTATAAGACTGCTTCAACAAAATCCGGTAATGATTTATTCAGCCCATCTGTTTGAACATTGATCTGAGTTTGTTTTACGTTGATCTGTTGAACAAATTCCCTTACTGCGTTTACCAGCCCTTTTTTTAATAATGCATTCGGCATCATATTATGGCTTACTGCACGAACTTCCCTGCAGCTTTCATCTACCAATTCCAGTGTTTTACTTATTAAATGGGAACGTTCATTGTTTTCATTCTTTATTTGTTCATTGGCAGCTTGTAAATTCAGCCAGGCTGCCGTCATTAATTGGCCGACACCATCATGCAGATCACTGGCAATTCTTTTGCGTTCTTTTTCTTCTGCTGTTAAAATGTCAATTGTTGCCTGCTGTTGTTGCTGGTGCAATTTTTCTTGCAACTGTTTTTCTTTTTTTAGTTTGAATCTTTTATAAAATAAATAAGATAACAAAGCTGCTAATAGCAGCAACACTATTAAACCGATAGTTAGAATTTTTTGCTTTGATAGTTTTGAATCTTGTAATAAAATTGTTTGTTCCTTTTTTTCAGAATCATAAACCTCTCTCAATTCCGCCATTCTTGATTGTGATTTTTCATTGATGGTACTGTCACGGTAAGCAGCAGCAGAATCTTTTGCCTGCAATGCTTTTTCAAAGGCATTACTCGCATAATATACCTTTGCTAAAAAAGCCCATGCATGCTGCAAGCCGGGACTGTAGCCTACTTCCTTAGCCAATGTAATAGAACGTGATAGTTTTTGTTCGCTTTCAACATATTTTTTTTCTGTCAGTTTCAATTCACCTAAGTTTAAATAAGTATCACTCATTTGTTTTCTATTACCAAATGAAGAATCAATCTCCAGGCATTGTTGAAAATAATATGCAGCACTATCATATTGCTTCATTCCGGTGAAGCAGTTGGCCTTGTTATCAAGAAAAGTGGATTTTAAAGCGTTTGATTTAATTTGTTCTGTAAGCGAAATGCCTTGTGCATCTACAACCAATGCGCTGTCAAATTTTCCACTCATGCCATAGAGGTTGGCGAGTGTATGCAATGCAATCAGGTATTGTGATTTGGTTTTATCTTTTTCCAACAGGTTCATTGCCTCTTTCACATGCTGTGTTGCTATTTCCATTTCACCCTTTACCTGGTGTATCTGCCCGATATTCGAATGAATGCCTGCTATGGCATCAATATTTTTTTCTTTTTCAAAAATTCTTAATGCTAACAAATAATTATCGATGGCTTCGGGAAACTTGCCCGTATTTTTATAAGCACCACCGATACCGGTATAGGTTTTTGCTTTTAAAGAATCCACATTGGTTTTTTCTAAAAGGCTTGAAGCAATATTATATTCTGATAATGCTTTTTGAAAGAAAGTCTTTTTTGAATAGAATAATCCCATGCCTATATGTGCCATCGCTTTATATTGGGCAGGCAATTTTTTTGATGCGCTATCAATTTTTAAAGCATAATAATCTATTGAGTCATTGTCCTGGTATCTTTTTGCAACAATAGCATTGTACCACTTATTGATTTGTTCGGTTTCCTGTTGTTTGTTGTTATCCCCGCTTTTACAGGCAAAATAAAATAGGCACAACAGGCTGCTTGCAATTTTCGGCAGTTGCTTGAGGTTCATCTCCGAATATAAAGTGAAAAAGCTGTAATTCCAGAGCAAAAACAGCAAAATTTTTATCCTTTTATAAATTTTCCCAAGACATGTTTATTAGTTTTTGAATCGATAAGTTTTAATGTGTACATGCCTTTCGGTAATTGAGCAACATCAACAGTTATTATCCCATTTGCTAAAACTGTTTTATTCATTACAGTATTTCCACTCAAATCGTAGATATATAATTGCAGGGAAAGAGCAGTTTCAGGAATTTGAATATTAATTAATTCTAAAGCGGGATTTGGAAAAATTCTCAGTTGCTGCAATGATGATCGTTCTAAAACTATCACAGAAGAATACTTGAATTTTCCATCCAGGTCAATTTGCTTTAGCCGGTAATAACTAATAGGAAAGGGTAGGGAATCGGTTGATTCATAATTAACCTGTACAGATGAATTTCCTGCAGCAGGAATTAGTTTTACTGTTTCAAATATTCTTCCGTCTGCTGATCGCTGCAGGTCAAAATGTTCACTATTGATCTCAGATGCAGTTGCCCATGATAATTTATTATAATTATGCATTGCTTTACCCGTAAAGTATAGAAGTGTTACAGGAAGCGGCGTATTTATTGTTGCTGAAGGTTGTAACAATCCCTGTGTGAGTACAAAGCCAGTGGCACTGTAAGTTTGTACTACGGTCATTTCACCAATGCTGTATTCCATTGTAATGTTTCCAGCACTTGAAGTACTGCCTGATGAATTGATTGCTTGTTGTGAAATGGTCTGCGTATTCGCAATAGCATGGCAGCATAGTAATATCGCTATAAATAATGTTGGTTTCATTGTTTATTATTTGCTTATTGGATATTCATTATAAAACGTCCATTGAAATAATTGGAAGTTGCAGGAATAACTGTTTGAACTGTACCACTTGATTGGTAAGCTGCCATAGTTATTTTATCACCTGCCTGTAATAAAATATCACAACTGATATTAGCAGTTTGCCTTGCATTTGCAGAACCAACTCTAGATTCATGGCGTACAGTACCATTTTGTAATAAATAAATAAAGGCAGAACCGGAACTGCTGCTGAATGATTCCCAAAGTATACCTGCATCAAAATGGTAAATACCTGCAACAGGAGCTGTGAATGTATTGGGATCAATTAGTATATCATTTGACCGGTAATGGTTACCCAGGTTATAGTTTATCACATTAAATGGTACGGTGATAAGTGTAGCGTGAGGGACATTCAAATTAGTGCCAAGATTATTTGCAGAAAATGCAATGCCTCCTTGCCAATTTGCAGTACCAAGATTGTCCGTCATAAGAAATTTTCCTGCTGACTGCCCGGTTTTTAATAATTGTATTTCACCTTCTGTTTTTAATGCAACGCCATTAATTGTTCTGAATAATCCCCCAATTCCATTTTGAGAAGCACCATAGACACCTGTTCCATTCGAGGAAGACCCTTCTGTACCTATACCTTCAATATTTCTTCCCCGCACACCCGCAAAGCCTGCTACACCGCTTTCTCCTAAGATGCCGTCACGATTTTGAGAATAGCCATAGAATCCATTTGAAAATCCCATGTTTATAAAATTGCCTACTGGAGAGTTTAATGATTGAACGGTTTCTAAAGGAAAGCGGATGCTCTCTGCGAATGTTGCTTGTTTGGCTTGTATTGCATAAGGAACGCTTAGCAATTGTGATGTACCTAAGTTGATAAAATTTGATCCGCCTGAAGGATCTATTTCCGTTTGCAAATAGTGTTTATCTGAATTCCATTCTATAGTAGCAAGGCTGCCTATTAAATTGCTTGCACCATCGCTTCCAATTGCAATAGTGAAAAGCCCTAATGCATTTGTGGTTAACGATCTTGTTTCACTGTACTTAATAGTTCCCGATGGAGTCGTTGCACGTATGCTAAGCCTTACTGAAATATTCTGATTGCCTAATAATAGCCCTGCATTATTTCTTGCGACTGCCTGGTAATTAAATTGATCAGGAATTTGTGCATGAATAAATGCGGGTAAAAAAAATATTGATAAGAAGAGGGTGTAAAAGCGTTTCATAAAAATAATATTGTTAATGAAAAAATTAAAAGCGGCCCGCAGCGAGCCGCTTTTAGATGGCAGCAAATTATTTTTTAGTCATATACCATTTGCCTCCATCTGAATCACTGCTGCCATAGCCCCAGGTGCCGCTGATGGTTTTTGTTGCAGGATCATAAACACCAGTAGTTACAAAAAAACTGGTTGCAGGAAATGTGTAATGATGTGTTGCACGGAAAACATTTCCTGTAATAGTCCAAGTGCCGGTTCCATTAACAGTTCCACCTGAGCCGAGTTCTTCCATTGTGCCATCTGCTTTTATATTAAAGCTGTAAAAGGAAGAAGGGTTGTTGCTTCCAGTACCGAATTTGCCTTCGAAAACGCCGGTTAGTTCGGATGCAGGAATATTAATTACCGTGTCATCCTTGTCTTTGTTGCAGGCAGTAAATAATGCAGCACTTAAAAATGCGATGAGAAGAAATTTAAAAAGTTTCATGATAAAAGTTTTTTTGGTTAATGTTTTAATTGATAACCCAAACCTACAATCATGAAATGCGGGCAACAATCACCGCTGATCCGTTGGTAATTTTTTTGAGTGGTTGGCAAACAATTTCATAAAAATACTTTCATGAAAAAACGGCAACTTTTGATTGCCGTTTTAGTAATAATGCGAATTGAATTAGAATTTTGAAAACAGTTCCATGAATTCCTGCCTTTTTGCTCTTGATATGCTTACTGATTTATTATCCGTCATCACTACATAGCCGCCATCGCCACGGATATATTTG
>JADMIO012791393.1_pt1 | contig 28067 bp, 24 predicted proteins | sample 8958161 | NCBI WGS metagenome assembly JADMIO01 (sample SAMN16585339, study PRJNA669376) | soil metagenome | isolation source: Crop rotation soil | place: USA: Cullars Rotation, Alabama | collected 2011 | reverse complement strand
GGCCGCGACTTCAAGTCACGTGAATTCCAAGCTTCGGATCCCACTGTGCTGGAAAGTCGGCGCACGCGTGTATCGGACGGATCGGGATGGGGAGATCACGCTCGATTCTGACTGCGCGCATGTATTCGTGAGGACGTTCACCCATGGAAAAGATTAACCGCGAAGGACGCGAAGAGCGCGAAGCACGCGAAGAGACGAAGGATGCTGGCTCGCGGATTGTGAGGTTGCCGGGTACGAGGCCAGATTCTCCACTGTCACCGGAGGCGGAATGGGTGATGCACCATACGATTGGATGTGCCATCGCTGTGCATCGCGTGCTGGGGCCAGGGTTTCTCGAATCGATCTATCACAAAGCCATGTGCATCGAGCTCGAGAATCGGTCGCTGCCGTACGAGCGGGAACGAGCGATTCAGGTTCGATATCGCGGCGTTGAAATCCCCGGGCAGAGAGTGGACCTGATTGTCAAACAGCTGATCGTCGTGGAACTGAAGTCAGTCGCGCAGCTTGACCAGGTTCATCGGGCGCAGGTGATTTCGTATTTGAGAACCACGGGTCTCAAAGGTGGCTTGTTGATCAACTTCCGCGTCCGTCGGTTGAAGGATGGGATTCAACGGATTGTTCTATCGAGCTGATCGATCGTCTTCGCGGTCTTCGCGTCCTTCGCGATCTTCGCGGTTAAAGGGTAGTGAGAGCTGTTCGATACCGCTCAACGATGTGTACAGCGCGCGGAGTTGGTGCCCGGCGCCAAGGGGTTCGCGCCCTGCCCACGGCCGCCGACGTCGCGATAGACCGAATGACAGGCGGCGCAGGCATCGGCGAGGTCGCCCGTCCACTCCGAGACGGCCTCCTGATCTTTCGCTTGCGAGAGGCGGTAGCCGCGTTTGGCGACTGACGACATCTGCTCCGTGAATCTGATCCAGTCCGGTTCCGTGTTCGGCGCCTGACGGCCGTTTTCGCAGCGCAGTCCTGGCGTCAGCATCCAGGGCGAGGCATCAGCGAGCGCGGCGGCGGCATTTTCGATCACCGCCCAGCCCGTGTAGATCCCCTGGCCCCATTCGAAGACGGAAAAGCCCGCGCCCTTTGCCGCCGGGTCGGGCGGCGGGACCGGCGCTGCCGGATCGCGCGTCTGCACCGTGAACAGCAGGTTCGAATTCGGGAAGAACACACCGCGCATCAACTGGTTGAGGGTTCCGGTCGGGGGATACCGTGATGCGACTGTGGCCGCTCCAGCCGCGAGCGCCGGCCAGCCAATCGAGCTCGTGGTCGCATCCGCTGCGGAGAAGTCGATCTTGCCGGCCGGAAAACCGTTCGTCTTCAGCACATGCGCGACAAGATCCGCCGCCTGCTGGGGCGTTGGCTGCGCAGCGGCCGCGGCTCCCGGAGGCATCGTGGGAGGCATGGTGTAGCGGATTTTGATGAACAGCGCCGAGAGCGGCTCCAACCGGAACTTCCGCACGAATGCATCGCCGGCGAGCGGCGGTGCCTGTGCGCCCGCGAGCGCCGGGCCGTGGCAACCAGCACAGCGCTGCGCGTAGAGCGCCTGCCCGCGACTCGCCTGCGCGTCGCTGTACACGCCGTCCTGCACCGTGCGCGGCGCCTGGGCGTGAGTGGCGATCGATGCGGTGATGAGAAAGATGCCTGCCGCGGCGACCAGCGTCGCGCCCGTGATCGCTCTAATCATGCGCCGCATTTAACCACGAAGGACACGAAGATGATCGAAGACCACGAAGAAAGGATCAACGCTCTTCGTGTCCTTCGATCTCTTCGTGCCCTTCGTGGTTAAGTGCAGTCGGCTCTTCGAACGCGCGTTTACCTGTGCATGCACCGCGACGAGGTGTCGCCCGCACCGGCGAGCCCGCGGCCGCGGCCACGAGGGAAGTTGTCCCGATAGATCGCATGACACGCTGTGCAGGCGTTCGACAGATCGAGCGTGTACTCGGCGAGGGCGTCCTTGTTCTTCGTCTGCGCCAGCCGATACGTGCGCTTGGCCACGGACACCATCCGGTCGGTGAATCGGATCCAGTCCGGCTCGGTGATCGGAGCGGCCCGCCCGTTCTCGCAGCGCAGCCCCGGCAGCATCATCAGCGACGAGGCGTCGGCCATGGCGGTGGCGGACTGTTCGACGGCCCGCCATCCCGTATAGATCATCAAACCCCAATCGAATGTCGTCAGTCCGTCGGGTCGAGAGTCCGGCGGCTTCGGCGGCAGGTCTTTCGCCTCCATTTCCTGAATCGAGAAGATCAGATTCGAATTGTGGAAGAAGATGCCGCGCATCAACTGCGCGACCGTGCCTGTCGGCGCATACCACGTCGACGCCGGCGCGCTGCTCGCCCCGACTCCACGGCCAGCGGGCCAGCCGATCTGGCTGTTGACCGCATCGGCGACGGGGAAGTCGGACTTGCCGGCAGGGAAGCCGTTGCTCTTGAGGATGTGTGCGACGAGATCTCCAGCCTGTTCGTCCGTCAGCCGGGGGACCGCGGGAGCCGCGGCGGCCGCCGGTGCTGGAGCTGCTGGGGCGCCGGCGCCCGGAGCCGGCGCTCCCTGCGCTGGCGCTGCCGCGGCCGCGACCGGCTCTGGTGGCATCGCATAGCGAATCTGGATGAAGAGCGCCGACAGCGGCTCCATCCGGAACTTGTTCGTGAACAGATCTCCAGTGAGGGCCGGCGCTGACGCGCCCGCGAGCGCAGGGCCGTGGCAGCCGGCGCAGCGCTGCGCGTAGAGCGCCTGACCGCGGGCGGCTTGCGCGTCGCTGTAGACGCCGTCCTGCACTGTACGCGTGGGCGCCGCTGGTGCCTGACCACGCCCGGGCTGTGCTCCCGGCGCCGCTCCCTGGCCGCGCCCGGGCTGTGCCGCCGGCGTCTGTGCCTGACCGGACGTCGAGACGACTGCGAGAAAGATGACTGCGGATGCGGCCAATGCCGCGCCGACGTTTCGAATCATGCGCGGCATTGTAACCACGAAGGCCACGAAGGGGATCGAAGGCCACGAAGAAAACCCAAGAAACTCTTCGTGCTCTTCGATCCCCTTCGTGTCCTTCGTGGTTAAGGCGGAGCGGACGTCCTCACGAAGAAAACCCCAAGAAACTCTTCGTGCCCTTCGATTCCCTTCGTGTCCTTCGTGGTTACGGCGGAGTGAACGTCCTCACGAAGAAAACCCCAAGAAACTCTTCGTGCCCTTCGATCCCCTTCGTGTCCTTCGTGGTTAAGGCGGAGTGAGTGTCCTCACGAAGAAGCTTTGACTCTCTGCCACTCGGCTTCCATCTGCTCCAGCGACGCCTCGCTCATCGCCTCGCCACGCGCGCTGAACGCCTGCTCGACAGCGTCGAACCGCGCCGTGAATTTGTCGTTCGCGCGGCGCAGCGCCGCCTCGGGCTCGATGCCGAGCTTGCGGGAGAGGTTGGCGATCGCGAACAGCAGGTCGCCCATCTCTTCCTCGGCGCGGGAGAGATGGCCGGTCGCGCCGGATTCGACTTCGCGCCGCAGTTCGCCGACCTCCTCTTCGATCTTGTCGAGGACGTCCGCTGCCTTCGCCCAGTCGAATCCAACCGCCGCCGCCCGCGCGCTGACCTCGTAGGCGCGCAGCAACGACGGCAGCGTCTTCGGTACGCCGCTCAGTGTGGTCCGTGGCTTCTTCGCAGGCTTGCCGGCGGCTTCGCGCTCGCGAGCCTTCAGCGTCTCCCACTTCTCGATGACCTGACCGCTGGTCAGCGACGCATCGCCCTCACCGCGCGCAAACACGTGCGGATGGCGTCGAACGAGCTTGTCGCAGATGGCGTTGATGGCGTCGGCGATGGTGAACTCGCCGCGCTCATCGCTGATCTGCGCGAGGAACACGGCTTCGAAGAGGAAGTCGCCGAGCTCCTCGCACAATTGTGCCGGACTGCCGCTTTCGATCGCCTCGAGCACCTCGTAGGTTTCCTCGAGGACGAACGGCCGCAGCGACGCCTGGGTCTGTTCGCGATCCCACGGACACCCGTCAGGCGCCCGCAGGGCGCGCATGATCTCAACGAGCTTGTCGAATCGTTCGCCGGCCCTATTTCGCAAGCGGGTCAGGTCGCACCTGGAACTTTACCAACTTGCTCGTCGTCCCCTTGCCGCCCTCGACGTGGAATGGCGCGCGTGTCGCGTACGTCGTCCAGATGCCCTTGCCCTTCCATCCGGCCTTCGCATCGTCGATGCGTCCGTCCATGCCCTTGGCGTAGAAGCCCATCGGATAGGGCACGCGGAACGTGAGGAACTTGCCGTCGACAACGGCGAGGAGCGACTCCGACTCGTTGCCCGTCGCGAGCGGAACGTTCTTGCCGAGACCGAGCATGTCGAAGCGATCAACGAAGTTGTAATACGCGCTCTCTGCGCTCCCTGATTCCACCGCCCCTTTGTAGTTGGGGCCCGGCATCGCGTAGAGCGTCCAACCTTCGGGGCAGTGCTGACCGGTGGCGGTCGGTCCGTTCAGTGGACCTTTGCACTTGCGACGATCGAAGCTCGCATAGTGCCCGCTGGAGAGCACGGTCCAGACGACCCCGTTCCCGTCGACGTCCATGCCGCGCGGCGCGTATCCCTGCACCGGCGCCTTCGGGTTATTCCACGGCACTTCATAGACCTCGGCGAGCGCTGTGTTCGGCGGGTCCGAACCGAGCGTCAGGCGGACGAGTGATCCGGGCATGCCCATCACGGCGCCCCAGACCGATCCGTCCGGACTCGGTTCGACACCATAGAACGATGTCACGACGCGCTTGTCCTTCTTCGGATCGACCGGCTGATTCGGCTCGACGTACGCGTCGCGCTTGCCATTGCCGTTGGTGTCCATCACAAACACGGTCCAGCCCTGCGCGATCTGCTCGTCCTTGGTGTCGAGATACAGCCGTGTGTTGAACCATCCTTCGACCGGGCCGCCGCCTGTGAACCAGAGGATGCCCTTGCTATCGAGATTGAGGTGGTGCGTGCCGAAGCAGGTGTCGATGGTGGTGACCTCTTTCGTCTTCGGGTCGTACATCTGCAGCTGCCGTCCGCTCTGCTCGATCGGAAACGCTTTTGCCGACGGATGGCTCGAGCCCTGACGGCAGAATGCCGGCGTCTGACTCGGGCGAATGCGGGCGGCGATCCAGACGCGCGCATCGCTATCCATCGAAAAACTATGCGCGGTGGTCTGCGTCGTCCAGATCGCCTCGTTCTCCCAGTACGGCGACGGCTGCGTCGGCGGCGTGTTCTTCATGCTCGGCGTCTGCGGATCGCGGACCTTCAGGTTGATCCGAGACGCGGTGTTCGTCTTCGGATCGATCACCGGCATGTAGTCGGCGCTCTCCTCGAGCGCGCCGTAGATCGGACCGTTCGCGTTGACGGTTGGATTGCGTTTGTCGGTCGCGATCTCATCGTGGAGGTAGCTCTTCGGATCCGCCCAATCCCACATCGTAACGACGACGTTGCGTTCACGACCCTGCGGACGCTGCGGTGCGGATGAAGGAAGTTCACCCTTCGCGATACGGTCGGTCCAATCGGCGTACATCGCCGCCGCTCGATCGCGTCCCACCTGATTGAAGCGGCCGAACATCTGGCCGCCGGCCTGACCGGACTGCACGCGCCGCTCCCACGCCGCTTTCGACGAAGGAAACTTTCCTAGACTCGCCGGGATCTCCCGCGTGGCTTTGTTCCCGAGTTGATGACAGCCGGTGCAGCCGTCGGTGTTGACGATGTTGCGGATCCATTCGCCCTGGCTCTGCATGTTTGGCGAGATGCCGTTGCCGTTGGGGCCCGTGCCGGGGAAGTCGCTTCTGGGTGGCACCTGCAGCATCGCGAGCCAGTAGAGCGCGGGGTAATACTGCGCGGCGGTCTTCACATCGGGAGCGGCCACGGCTGTCAACGACAGCTGCTGACCGGGCGCGGCCTTCACTTTCGGCGAATCGACGAGGCCGTAGCCGCGAACCCAGACGTTGTAGTTCGCCTTCGGCAGATCCGGAACGAGGTAGCGTCCCTGATCGTCGGTGACGACGCTCTTGATGAGGCGCGTCGGAAGGTCGGTCGTCTCGGCGATGACCCAGACGCCTGCCTCCGGACCTTTGCTGCCGGTGACGACACCGCCGATGTCGTCAGCATCCACGGCAATTGCGCGTGCCGGCGCCTGACCCCTGCCGACGAGTCCCCATGTGGCGACCACAGCCACCGTCAGAACGGCCGCGATCCGCAGATGGACGCTTCTCATCTGTCGCCTCCTTTAACGGCCAGATCTTACGCCGTTCCCGTAACCACGAAGACACGAAGACAGTCGAAGACCACGAAGAAAACCAAACGATTTCTGAATCTCTTCGTGTCCTTCGATCTCTTCGTGGCCTTCGCGGTTTGAAGTACGATTGGCGCAATGTCTGAAGATCAATCCGTGGATCGCGAAGAGTCAGCCGTCACGTTTCTGGGCTTCATTTTGTCGCTCGCGCACACGGCGGCGGTGCACTTCGGCGACGTTCCCGACCCGGTGTCGGGCCAGACGGCTGAGGCCAATCTGCCGGCGGCCCAGCAGATGATCGACATCCTCGCGCTGCTCGAGGAGAAGACGCGCGGCAATCTCAGCGCCGAGGAGCGTCAGTTCCTCGACCAGATCCTGTACGAGCTGCGTCTGCGCTACGTCGAGGCCAGCAAGCAGGGAGCGGCCCCGGAGCCCTCGCGCATCATCATTCCGTGACCCTTCGGAATGCTCAGGGCCACCCTGAGCGGCGTCGAGTTCTCAGTGGAGTCGAAGGGTAATGCACCAGGCTGGACGCGTCACGTTCCTCGGCACCGGAACATCCTCTGGTGTGCCGATGATCGGATGCACGTGCGAGGTGTGTCGCTCCACGGATTCTCGCGACAAGCGGCTGCGGCCGTCGATCTGGATTGACGTGCCCGGCCACGCCTCGATCCTGGTCGACACGACGCCCGATTTCCGTCAGCAGGCGCTGACGGCGAACATCGCGCGCATCGACGCGATTCTGTTCACGCACAGCCACGCGGACCACATCCTCGGCCTCGACGACATCCGCCGCTTCAACTGGATCCAGGGCGGGCCGATCGCCTGCTACGCCGCCGCGGATACGTGGGAGAACATTCAACAGACGTTTCACTATGCGTTCGACGGCATGCCCAGGAAGGGCGGCGGCATTCCCAAGATCGATCGGCACGACATCGACGGGCCGTTTCGCGTTCGCGACGTGCGCGTGGTGCCGGTACCGGTGTGGCATGGGGACGCGCCGATCCTCGGCTTCCGCGTCGGCACGTTTGCGTACTTGACCGACTGCAATCGCCTGGACGATGCGGCCTGGGGGCTGGTGGGCGGCGTCGAGACGCTGGTCATCGACGCATTGCGCGACAAGCCGCATACGACGCACTTCACGGTGGACGAAGCGCTCGACGTCGTGGCCCGGATCAAGCCGCGCCGCGCGTACATGACGCACATGTCGCACGACCTTGGACACGCGGCGACGAGCGCACGCCTGCCGGCCGGCGTTGAACTGGCTTATGATGGGCTCGTGCTCGACGTGCCCGTCGACGTGGAGTGAATGCACGACACCGCGCCCCGCGCGGTGTCAAGGAGACACTGCTATGCGTGACAGGAACGCGCATACCGACCGGTGGCAACTGAACTGTCCTTCGAGCGCGTGAGTGTCACGATTCACTTCCCCGAGGACGTCCGTCCCTCGTGGCTCGCGCATCCGGTGCTGGCGCTTGGCAACTTCGACGGCATGCACCGCGGACACCAGAAGATCATCGATCGCGTGAAGCGCGGCGCCGCCGAGCACGGTGGCTCGGCGATGGCGATGACCTTCGATCCGCATCCGCCACGCATCGTCCGGCCGGACAAAGCGCCCCCGCTGCTGATGACGAAGGCCCAACGCCTCGACGCGCTGCATCGCGCCGGCATCCAATGTGTGGCCGTCGTGCGCTTTACCCGGGAACTGTCGCAGTGGGACCCCGATACGTTCGTGCGGACCGTGCTCGTCGAGTGGCTCCGCGTGTCGGAGGTCTGGGTCGGCGCGAACTTCCTGTTCGGCCACGACCGGAGCGGCAATTTCAGCAGCCTGCGCACGCTGGGGCAGCGCTATGGATTTCGTGCCGACAAAATCGATCCAGTGCGCTATAAGGACTTCGTCGTGAGCAGTACCCGCGTCCGCCGGCTCGTGTCCGAAGGCAGACTCGACGAAGCGGGAGCGCTGCTGGGGCACTCGTATTACATCGATGGCACGATCGTGGAGGGGAGCCACCGCGGCCGCGAGATCGGGTTCCCGACCGCGAACATGGCCACCGGGAACGAACTGCTGCCCCCGCACGGGGTATACGCAACGACGATGACGATTGACGGAATCGTGCACGCCGGCTTGACCAACATCGGGACCAGGCCGACCTTCGGCGAAACGACAACGACGATCGAGACACACGTGCTTGGCTATTCAGGCGATCTGTATGGACGCGACGTGAGGCTCGGATTCGTGCTGCGGCTTCGCGACGAGCGGCGGTTTGACGATGTGGACGCGCTGAAGGCGCAGATCGAGGCGGATCAGCGCCGCGCGGAGCGGCTGTTCAGCCGGCTGTCGGTGTAGGGGTGGGCGACGTGGGCTTTCAACTGAACCTCGCATTTCCGGCTGAGACGCGGCACGTCGCGGCGTTGTGCGACGTCATCGCGCAGGCGGTTCGTCAGGCCGGCGGCGACGAAGGACGAGCGCGCGCGTTCGCCGATCGGGCCGCGGCGCTGCTTCACGAATCCGCCGGGCACACCAATCCCGGCACGATGGTGGTGGCCGTCGAGCTCGGCCCGCCGATTCAAGTCACCATCAGCGGCCGCCGGCTGACGCTGGATCCCTCGTAGCGATGCTGCGTCTCTACAACACCCTGACACGGCAGGAAGAGCCGTTCGCACCCGTGCGCGACAACGTCGTCCGCATGTATGCGTGCGGGCTGACCGTATATGCGCGCGGCCACATCGGTAATTTCCGTACGTTCGTCTGCATCGACGTCCTGCGCCGCACGCTGAAGTATCTCTGCGGCTACGAGGTCAAGGGCGTCGTCAATTACACGGACGTCGACGACAAGACGATCGCGGGCGCGCACAAGGCCGGCGAACCGCTGCGCGACTACACGCAGCGATGGATCGACGCCTTCCGTGACGATGCCGAGCGGCTTGGCATCGAGGCGCCAGAGGAGGCGCCCCGGGCGACCGATGACGCCAACATGCGCGCGATGGGCGACATGATTCTCGCGCTCGAGCAGAACGGCCACACCTATCGGCGCGACGGATCGATCTACTTCAAGATTGCCTCGCTGCCGACGTACGGTCGGCTGGCGCGCCTCGATCACGACGGTCTGCACGCCGGCGCGCGCGTGGATGTCGACGAGTACTCGAAGGATGACGCGCGCGATTTCGTGCTGTGGAAGGCGACGAAGGAAGCGGAGCCGACGTGGGATGTCGGCACCGGGCCCGGGCGGCCGGGCTGGCACATCGAGTGCTCGGCGATGGCGCTGCGTCTGCTGGATGGAGCGCCGATCGATATCCACGCCGGCGGCGTCGATCTGATCTTTCCGCATCACGAGAACGAGATCGCGCAGGCCGAGGGCGCGACGAAACAGACGTTCGCGCGGTTCTGGATGCATGTCGAGCATCTGTTCGTCGAGAACGAGAAGATGTCGAAGTCGCTCGGCAACGTCTACTGCATCCCGGACGTGCTCGCGCGCGACCACCGCGCCTCGTCGCTGCGGTATCTGCTGCTCTCGTCCCACTACCGCAAGCAACTGAACTTCACCTGGGCCGGAATGGAGCAGGCGGAGGAGTCGCTGCGGCGTATTGTCGACTTCCTGACGCGGCTCGAGGATCTGGCTGGAGGTGATTCGGTCCGGCTGAAGCCGGACACTACGGCGGGGTCCGCCTTAAGGCGGACACTACCCGAGGGGCATTCGGTCGAGCAGATGGTCGCGACTGCACGTGAGAAGTTCAAGGCCGCGCTCGAAAGCGACCTCAACACGGCGGCCGGCCTCGCGGCGATCTTCGACCTCATTCGCGACGTCAACGCCGCGATCGATGCGAAGCAGGTGAGCGCCGCCGACGCCGCGGTTGTGCGCGAGGCGTTCGAGCAGTTCGACCAGGTGCTCGGCGTCATCAGCCTGCGCCGCGCCGAGGATGCGGACACCTCGGTGCCCGTCGAGGAGATCGAGCAGCTGATTGCCGACCGCAAGGCCGCGCGGCAGCGTCGAGACTTTGCCGAAGCCGATCGGATTCGCAATGTCCTGGCGGAGCGCGGCATCCTGCTCGAGGACAACCCTTCGGGCACGCGCTGGAAGAAGAAATGACCGGCCCCTCGCTGAAGACCGCGCTCCCGGGTCCGAAAGCGCGGGCGATCATCGAGCGCGACGCCAAGGTCGTCTCTCCGTCGTACACGCGCGACTACCCGCTGGTGATGGCCCGTGGCGAGGGCGCGTTCGTCGAGGACGTCGACGGCAACGTCTTCCTCGATTGCACCGCCGGCATTGCCGTGACGTCCACCGGCCACTCGCACCCCGACGTCGTCGCCGCCATCGTCGAGCAGGCGGGCAGGTTCCTGCACATGTCGGGCACCGACTTCTACTACGAGCCACAGGTGCGGCTCGCGGAGGAGCTGTCGGCGATCGCGCCGATGCCGGGCCCGCATCGCACGTTCTTCGGCAATTCCGGGACCGAAGCGATCGAGGCGGCCATCAAACTGGCGCGCTATCACACGAAGCGTCCCAATCTGATCGCCTTCTTCGGCGCCTTTCATGGCCGGACGATGGGATCGCTCTCGCTGACGGCGAGCAAGCCAGCGCAGCGGAAAGGGTTCTCGCCGCTGCTGCCGGCCGTCTTCCACGTGCCGTACGCGAACTGCTACCGCTGCCCGGTCAGCGCGACGCCGGAGACGTGTGCCGCCGAGTGCCTGCGGTTTCTCGAAGAGCAGACGCTCGTCCATGTCGTCTCGCCCGACGAGGTCGCCGCGATCGTCGTCGAGCCGATTCAGGGCGAGGGCGGTTACGTGGTGCCACCGAATGTCTTCCACGAACGGCTGCGCGAGCTGACGACGCGCCAGGGGATGCTGCTGGTGGTCGACGAAGTGCAGTCGGGGATGGGCCGGACAGGAAAGTGGTTTGCGATCGAGCACACCGGCGTCGAGCCCGACATGGTCGCGACGGCGAAGGGCATTGCCTCCGGCCTCCCGCTGGGCGTCGTTATCGCGAGGTCCGCGCTGATGTCGTGGCGCCCTGGCGCGCACGCGAGCACGTTTGGCGGCAATCCCGTTGCGTGCGCGGCTTCGCTGGCCACAATCACGCTGATTCGCGATCACTTGATGAAGAACGCTGCCGACGTGGGTGCGCATTTGCTTGCAGCGGCGAAAGAGCTGATGAAGAAGCATCAGCTGATTGGCGATGTCCGTGGCCGCGGTCTGATGATCGGCCTCGAGCTCGTGCGAGATCGTCAGACGAAGGAGCGCGCGTCCGCCGAGCGCGATCGCGTGGTGCAGGAATGTTTCAAGCGTGGGCTCCTGGTGCTGGGTGCCGGTCGCAACGCGATTCGCCTCTCGCCGCCGCTGGTGCTGACGAAGGAGCAGGCCGATACGGCGGTGCGTATCCTCGACGAGGCGCTCGCCGCGGTTGCATGAACCACGAAGCGCACGAAGGCGATCGAAGGGCACGAAGAAAACTCAAAATTACGGTTTCGTCTTTCTTCGTGTCCTTCGATCTCTTCGTGGCCTTCGTGGTTCACGGCGGCACCCCGCATGCGTATGCCTGCATGCATGGCCGAAGACCGACGACAATCTCTGGGAAAACTGGGGGAGAATCTGGCGTGCGCGGCGTTGGCCGGGCGCGGGTACGCAATTCTTGCAACGCGCTACCGCACACGAATCGGCGAGATCGACATCGTGGCGCGCGACGGCGACACGACGGTGTTCGTCGAAGTGAAGTCGCGCGTGGGCGATGAGTTCGGCGGCGCCGCGGCGGCGGTCACGACGTCGAAGCAGCGGAAAGTGGCATTGATGGCGATGGACTACGTCGCGCGACATCGCCTCGAGAACACGCCGTGCCGGTTTGACGTGGTCACGGTTGAAGTGCGCGAGGGCCGGCCGCCGCAGATCGAGATCTACACACATGCCTTCGAATCGAGTTTTTGAACTGGTAGAGGCGCACCGTGAGCCTCGGAAAAGGGTAGAGGCCGGCCTTCCCACCTTCGCTGAAGCTCCGATGGGCAAGCAGGTCGGCCTGACTGACGAATGAGCGAACTCCGCAAAGACCCGGTCACCGGCCGCTGGGTGATCATTTCGACCGAGCGGCGCAAGCGTCCAACCGACTTCCGCCTTGAATCCGTGACGCCGACGGCCGCCGACGGCTGTCCCTTCTGTGAGGGGCACGAGGAGATGACGCCGCGCGAGCTGCTGGCGCATCGCAACGGCAGCGCGCCGAACGGACCGGGCTGGAGCGTACGCGTCGTGCCGAACCAGTTTCCGGTGCTGCGCGTGGAGGGCACCCTCGATCGCCAGGGCGAAGGGCTGTTCGACAAGATGAACGGCATCGGCGCGCACGAAGTGATCATCGAGACCCCACGCCACGAGGCGTCGCTGGCGACGATGGCGGAAGGCGACGTTGAAGGGGTGCTGTGGGCCTGTCGGGAGCGGGTGCAGGATCTGAAGCAGGACCGCCGCTTCCGCTACATCATCATCTTCAAGAATCACGGCCGGGCGGCCGGCGCGCATCTCGATCATTCACACTCGCAGTTGATTGCCTTGCCCATCGTGCCGCGCGAGGTGCGCGATGAAGTCGATGGCGCGCGCGTGCACTATGCCGCGAAAGAGCGCTGTGTCTTCTGCGATATCGTCCGTCAGGAAATGCAGGACAGCCGGCGCGTCATTGCCGAGAACGCCGACATGGTCGCGGTGGCGCCTTATGCGCCGCGCTTTCCGTTCGAGACGTGGATTCTGCCGAAGCGGCACCAGTCGACGTTCGAAGACGCGCCGCGGCATGAGTACGCGGCGCTCGGACGACTGCTCGGGGACATCCTGCGCCGCATGAACCGTTCGCTGCGGATGCCGCCCTACAACCTGCTCATTCACAGCGCGCCGCTGCACGAGCCGGCGGCGGCCGACTTCTACCACTGGCACGTCGAGATCATCCCGACGCTGACGAAGGTGGCGGGTTTTGAATGGGCCACCGGGTTCTATCTGAACCCGACCTCGCCCGAGGACGCCGCGGAGGTGTTGCGCGACGCGCGAGTGTAGTCGGCTTTACAGCGAACCAACCAGGGGCCAACGGATCGCCGGCCCCTGATCGGGACTGGTGCTTACTTGCCGCCGAAACCGACGACGACGCCGACCGAGAGGCGCAGACCCTGCAGCGCGTCGTTGATCAACTCGCTGTCGTCCTTGCCTTTGACACGGATGTAATCCCCACCAACGCGCGCGCTGACGGCATCGTTCACTTTCACGTTCACGCCGCCGCCCGCGAGCCAGGTGAAAAATGTATCGGAGACGTGTTCGCTGCCCGCGGACACCTTGAGGCTCGTGCCGCCCGCGAGGAAGTGGGCAAACGCAGCGGCCTTCGGATTCTTCCTGCTGCTGGCGCGGATCCCGAACACGTACGGGTGCACCTTGAGATCGAAGTCGCCGTCGCGTTCGGAAAGCGTTTTATATGCGCCAATCACCGCGCCGACGACGCTCCACCGGCTGTTCAGGTTGCCCGCAACCTCGCCGAACCACCCCTTGCCAAAGTGTGTCCAGTCCTCTTCGGCGTTGTCTTTGATCGCCATGTAGTTCCAGCCGCCCGCGACTTCGACTTTCTTGAAGTTCTGGGCTGCAGCTGGCGTGGAGAATCCGGTCACCAGGAGACAGACAAGGCCCACCAGTCCGAGCCACTTCATAGATCCACGCACATCCACCTTCCGTTCTGCCGCGGTGTGCCTGACGGGTTTGTTTGCCAGGAACCAGATACCGGAAGCGCCCGCGTCGCGGCCCGCGAATTCGCCTCGACCGTAAACCTTAGCCCAACGGTTCGCAGACCTCAAGCATAAGGTGCGCAGCTGGCTGATTTGCGTGGTGAGACGGTCAGAGAGAGGTGGGAGAGCCGGTGTTGCGACCGGCTCTTCCCGGGAACAAGGGATACCTTATCGGCTGCCGATGCCGAGGGTCACGCCGACGTTGAACCGGAACCCGTTGAAGCTGTCGTCGTCAATCTCGCCGTCGTCCTTGGCCATCGCACGGAGGTAATCCAGGCCGAGTCGCAGCCCCACGTTGCCGCTGCCCATGACGCTGACGCCGCCACCAACCTGAATCGCGAAGTTGGTCTGCGAACCACTTTCGAAGGCGTCGCTGCCCCTGAGGTTCATACCGCCAAACAGGACCTGGCCGAAACCGCGCACTCGGCCCGCGGATCCCGCACGTACTCCAGCCATGAACGTGTGCACCTTCAGCTTGAAGTCGCCGCCCGGGTCCTCGAAGGTCTTGTAGTTTCCGGTCACCTGTCCGACGATGCCAACCATCTGGGTGACATTGCCAGCGACGTCGAAGTACCACCCCTTGGGAAACTTGGTCCACTCGTCGTCCTCGGAGCCCTTTGCAGCGAAATAGTTGTAGCCGCCCGAGATCTCCGCTTTCGGGGTTCCCTGCGCTGCGACGGGCCGGGCGATCCCGATGACCGTCAGGCACAACAAGCCCACTCCGAGCCACTTCATCGATCCACGCACATCGACCTTCTTTTCTGCCGCGAAGTTGCCAGGTCTCCCCGTATCGCGGCCTACGGGGAGTGGTTGAGCAATTACACGTTAGACCAAGGTGCCACACTCACCAAGCCGAAAAATCCGGATGGGCACCCAGGTGCTACGATCGGGCTCAAATGAGGCTGTTTGGGCGGGCGACGTTGCTTGCCATCATCATTTCCATAGCCGGGTGCCGGCCCTCGGAGCCCGCCTCTCCCTTGATTCTCGGCAGCAACCCGCCGGATATGACGCTCGGTTTACGGAACTTAACAGCCTCGCAGGCGCTTGCGCTGCAGAAGGGCATCACATCAGCTGGGGAGTCGTGCAGCGCGGTCAAACAGGCGCTACTGGCGGACCTTGATCCGGCCGGCCGGGAAGCCTGGGAGGTCCAGTGTCCCGAGGCAAGCTATTCCGTGCAGGTGCGGGCCGATGCGACGCCGGCGACTGCGGTCCAACGCTGCTACGCCGGAGTGCCTGTCGTCTACCCCGGCGATCGGCTGTGCGCGGAACCTGTGCTGCGATCGATGCATCGAGACAGTCGCTCGCGGAACGTCCGTTGAACCCTGATTTGAAAAAGCTGCTGGAACCGATGACCGCAAAAGAGACGAAGCCGGATTAGAGATTGGAGGCGCCGCCCGGATTTGAACCGGGGATGGAGGTTTTGCAGTCGGGATCCGGGGTCCGAGAGAAGACTTTCGCCGACAACCACTTAGCTAAATCCCTCGGAACTTTAAACAGTTTCGCTAGTACACCCGATACGATGCATACGTGGAATCGTCTCGGGACAGGGACAAAAAAGGGACAGCCGACGCGACTCAAAACGAGCGCGATCAGATAGCCACGGCGGCCTTGGAACGGGAAACCGCATGAACCTCATGAGCGCGACCGCAATCCTCGCGCTTTTCCTCGTCGGCTTCCAGTTACCACAACTCGAAGAGCTGTCGGATGACGACGTCGCATGGCTCGATCAGCACACCACACCTGTGCTCGATCGATTCATGCCGATCGGTGAGCCAATTAGCGACGGAGTCGCTTTTCGAAGCTTTCGGGATCTGCACTATTACGTGCACGAACGATTTTTTCGAGTCGCCATTGAGTACGGCCCCACAACCCCGCACCTCCGTAAAGCGCTCGTCGTCGTTCCGATCGGCGAATCGATTCAGCATCAGTTGCTTAACCTTCATAGAGCCGACCGGACGGCGAGCATTGAACAGATCCAGGCGCGCATTAAGGTGCGACGGTTGGAGCTGGTCGAGAACCGGTGCCCGGCAATGCAAAACCGCGTGAATGCCCTCAAGCGCCTTCGGATGCCGGTTCCATCACAGACGGTGTTTATGGTTCACCCTGAGGTATTCCGAATCATCGTTGATTACGGTGACGGGCGCGTCGATTCGGAACTGTTCGAACAGCAGCACCCGCTAGTTCGTTGGGCGCTGCAAACGTATGACGACCTGCAGAAGTGCCCCGCGTCTCCTTCCAAGTAAACCTTGAACGCCCCGGATACGACGGATACGAGGGATACGACGGATGCATGGGATGCGCTGCGACACGTCGCACTGACATGATCCTTAACCCTCTCGCTAATACACCAGATACGATGAATACGTGGAATCGTCTCAAGACGGCGACAACAAATGGACAGCGTTAACCGCGCGTCGGCGTCGCTCCCCGACGAGGATTGAACGAGACCTGTTCGATCTGCTCGTCAATCGCGGGCGAGCTCAAGGCATCGATCTTCTGGATGGATTCCGTCCGACTGAGTTCTTCCGAGCGCTCCCCGAGGAAGCTCAATCCTGTCTTCGTCAGCTCTGTGACCTGGGCTGCGACTCCATCGCAATCAGTTTCCTCTCGTTCTTTGCCCGATTTGGTGCGCGGCTCGACGAAGTGATTGCTGTTGCTTTTGGCCCGAGCGAGGAACGGGCATTAGCTTCTCGAAGACTGGACGAAGCCGCTAGGACCTACGACACTCGCACAGGTTTTGGAGCGTCAGGACAACTGGTCCGGCGGCTGCGCCGCGATTCGCAAATGGTCGCTCTTCCCTCAGTGATCGCAGACGCCTTCGGCGCTCGGTCGGCTGCGCAATTCTCTCGTTATGCTCTGGCCAAGTACGTGCAGCGCGTAACACGCCGTCCACACGATCGATTGGTGTCTGGGTTACTGACTGGCATCTTTGACGACTCTGTAGGCCTGTACTGCGTCGAGAATCAACGAATGTGGCGGACACGACAACACGCGAGACGACCGCGCCTCGACGAGGCGGCCTCTCAGTTCGTAAACCTGGTTATTGCGCTTACCGCCCTCTTCGAAGTTGAGTACGAACTGCCAACATAACCGAATTTCCTAAAAGGCTAATTCGCGTTCTTTTCAAGTTTCGACGCGGTTGCTTTAATGCCCCGCGTCATGCCACGACACACCACATCACAAGCCGCGCGTCTCGTACCGGCAAAAGTTGCGGCGAGCGAAACAGGGATCGCGTACACGACTCTGCGCGAGCTCGTTTTCCGAGGGGAGATCCCTGTCGTTCGAGTCGGCCGCGCCTGGTACTTCGATCGACGCGACCTTGATAGCTGGATTGCCGAGCACAAGGAACGAATCGCGTGAGCGCCGGAACGCCGCGGCTCACCGTCGAGGCTTTGTGAGCGGGAATCCTGTCAGGGTTCTTCGCAGCGCTTTGACGCCCGACGAGCGAACGTTGCCGCACAACCTTGATGCTGAGCGGTCGGTACTTGGGGGTGTCCTCGTCGACGACACACAGCTGCCGGTTGTTGCCGGCATCCTGGGCGCCGGCGATTTCTACCGAGATGCACACCGACGGATTTATCGCGTGATGGCCGTGCTGCACGGCCGACACAGCGTGATCGACCTGATCACTTTGAAGGACGAGCTCTCAAGGTGCGGCGAGCTGGATGAAGTAGGCGGCCCTGCGTATATATCGTCCCTGAGCGACGGAATGCCACGTTCAGTGAACGTTTCGTACTACGCCGCGATCGTGCGCGATTGCGCGAGATTCCGCGATCTGATCTTGACGGCGAAGCGCCTCGAGGCGTGTGCGTACGAGCGCGATGTCGAAGGGATTGAAAACGCGCTCAAGGACACTCAGAGCACCGCATCACGTATCGTGCGCCCACGAGCCGTCTCTCCGATCGTCACGAACATGGCCATGGTTACCGATGCGGACGATGTGCGCTGGCTGTGGCCGCATCGACTTGCGTTCGGGCAGCTCACGCTTCTCATAGGCGATCCTGGCGTCGGCAAAACCTGGCTGGCACAGGATGTGATCGCCCGAATTACTACTAATCGCGAACTACCGGGCGGAGCGCCAAAACTTGATCGCCAGTTGAACGCTGTCGTGATGGCAAACGAAGACGGACCTGGCGCGACGAAACAGCGGCTGAAGACGCTAGGAGCCGACCTCGCGCGCGTGGCGTGCTTGAACGAAAAAGAGGTCAAAGGACGACGGTTGCCTGTGACACTGGACGACGTCGGCGTCATTGAGCAGGCCATCGCAGAAGCGAACGCGACTTTTCTCGTCATCGATCCGGTGAATACCTTCATGACGGGCGATCCCTACAATGACGTTGACGTGCGTCGTCGGCTGGCTCCACTCGTGAACATGGCGCGCGCGCGGGGCGTCGCCGTCATGGGTCTCATGCACATGACGAAGGACACGAAGCGCGCGGCCTTACACCGAGCGCTCGGTTCGGTTGGTTTCACAGGAGTCGCTCGCATGGTTCTCGAGCTCGCAGTCGACGTCATGAGCACGGATCGCAAACGGAGGCTGCTGCTCACGCACAAGAACAACCTCAGTCCCGATAAATCCGCGCTCGCGTACGCCTTCACGCGCAGAGGCATCGCGTGGGAACCGGGCTCCCAGGCGGTCGACTACGACTCGCTGGCGGCCGGGCAGGCGAAGGACACGCCGGAGCAGATGACAGCGCTTGAGTTTTTGAGGGCGCACATGACCGACGAGCGGGAGGAGTGGCCGCTTCGAGCAAAAGAAACCCATCGGAAGGCGTCGGAGATCGGGATATCCCCTGGTGCGCTAAATCGCGCACGAATGCAGTTGGGTATCACAACCAGGAAGAACGGTTTCAACCACAACGCGGAATGGCGCTGGTATCGGCCGCGCCGAGTGCGAAAGCCTTCTGTTTGATGCTTGGTCGGCCCCGATAACGGTATCTACGGTTTCTTCGGCGCCGAAACGGAGGTTTGTCCCAATGCTTTGTCGAAGATACCGAAGAATCCACCGCCCGGATTCTTCGGTGTCTTCGGTACATTGCTAGGAAAAACAGCGCGGCCTCCCGCCGAAGGCACCGAAGAATCCGGTGGGGGCGCTCTGTTGAGTTCTTTCGAATGCGAACGACGCGTATCACCGCGGACGCGGCGTGCGAGCCGGTGTCCCGGCGCTCGAGCGCCGGTCCATCGCCCCGATGCGATCGCGAACGCGAACGACGCGCGTTCGCGCGTCGGGACTGTCGCGAGAGCAAACGCTAGCTTTTTTTGCGATCACTAATCCCGGCGTCGCCATGACAATGCAATAACGGTTGAACTCGAATGAACGGGAAATACAACGTGCTGAAATTGCGTGCGCTCACGGCATTCGAAGACCGGGATTGGTTGTCGCCACGATCGTGGGCCGAGGTCGCCAGGTTTGCTCCCGCTCGCGCGGCATACTCGTACCTGAAACGGCTGTACAGATGGCAGCTGCTCGAGCGCGGCTTCGATCAACACGGCTTGCTGTACTACCGGCTCAGTGAGCGTGGCGCGAACCGCCTCGCGTGGCTACGCGGGAAATTGACCGCCCGGCGGTTTCCCGCAGTGAGAGCCGCACTTTACGCGCGCGTCAGCACTCACGCCGGACAGGACCCGACCGTACAACTTCGGGAGTTGCGGGAACTGTGTGAGCGACGCGGATGGGACGTCGGCGGAACGTTCACGGATATCGGCGTCAGCGGCGGTCAGGAACGCCGCCCACACCTCGATCAACTTCTCGCCGACTGCCGCAAACGTTTATACGACGTGGTCGTTGTCTATCGGTACGACCGATTCGCGCGGAGCGTTCGTCATTTGGTGAATGCGCTCGCCGAATTCGACGCCCTCGGAATCCAGTTTGTATCGGTGCACGAAGGCGTCGACACATCCACGCCGAACGGCCGATTGGTCTTTGGCATATTCGCAACAATCGCCGAGTTCGAGCGCGAACTGATTCGTGAACGCGTCCGCTCAGGTCTGGCCGCGGCTCGGGCGCGCGGCAAACGCCTCGGTCGGCCCCGGCGAACGATCAACATCGGGCGAATTGCCGAAATGCGCGCTCAGGGTCGTTCCTGGCGCGAGATCAGTCGCGAGCTAAGGGTAGGAGTCGGCACAGCTCGAGACGCCTTGCGAGGCGTGCGGAAAACCCTGCCGGGACGGAGCACGAAAACGCTGGAATTCGTTCGGGATTCTGAGGACCGCTAGGACGTGCGGAAAACAAGTGTTTGTTGACCACGCCGTTGCTCGCGCGCCCAGTTTGGTGATGAGTACGGCGTTTCGCGACTATAAGGTTGGCGGCGAATCGAGGACTCCCAAGCTACCGACGCGGGTTCTCAGGGTCGCGCGTGACCCGCAGACTCGAAGTGAATGCTGGGTTCGGAAAGGGCGACGGCGCCGTCGGTCAAGTCTGGAGGTTGTTTGCGGGGAACTCGGACGCCGAAGTCGGTGTCCGGTCCGTCGGTACTCGGCCGTGTGCGATAGAAGAGGCCGTGAGTTGCGCAGTGAAACACAGAGAACTCGAAGAAGAACCGGAGCGGAACCGAGCTAGATGATACGGTCTGGAGGTGCGCAAGTACGCTGCCGCACGTCGGACAGGCGGGGTGCGCGACCCGCGGGTGCAATGGCGTATCGTTGAACCGATCCATGTTGAACTGATCCATCAGCGCACCTACATTTGTGAATCATACGCTATTCCGCTTAGGGTGCGCATCCGCGCGGTGGCCTTCGAGGTGACGCTACCGTTGCGCAGCTACTCTTGAACCTGCAGACGCGAACCCTCACAGGACGGGTCGCTGTAAGTGCTTGACTGTAGGGATGGTGAGCCGCCGAGGCATCGAACGCCATGGTAGGGAGCATGCACTCGCCATAATCAGCTTACTCTCGAGTGGTCGCCCAGTGTTTAGCGATTCGCGGTAGCTTCTGTGCCGAAGACAACTGTTTGTCGTACGGCGGGCCCAGGGCTGCTATTCTCTCGGCCGTTCCCCTGCCAACCGATGGTAATCAAGAAGAAGCGAAAACTGTTCGTTGACGACGACCGATGGCACGGCACAGTCATCCTTAACTGGCACAACACGCCAGAAAAGGAGTTCACGTACATCGCAGAAGCGTTTCGCGTCTTAGCTCAGGAAGAAGTTAAGCGGCAGAAGAAGAACAAACAGCTTGGACGGATTCCGATCGAAGATTTCCGCGCCTATCCAATTGTGTTTCTTTATCGGCACGCGCTCGAGCTGTACATGAAATCAATCATCCTGATCGGATCAGACATGCTCAGGCTGAACGATCAACCAGTATTCGAGCGCGAGAACGTATTCACCACGCACAATCTTGACGTTCTTCGTCAAGAGGTTGAGCGAGTGTTTACCGTGTACGGATGGGGCTGGGATCTGGGGAATTCGAATTTTGGGTCAGTTAAGGACTTCCGCAAAATCGTCGGCGAGTTGCATGCGATTGACGCCGGGTCGTATTCCTTCCGGTATCCCGTCGATACCAAAGGCAAACCCTCACTCGAGGCAGACTTTCGGTTCAATCTCTTCAAGTTCGCGTCGATCCTCGACGATCTGTTTCCGACTCTCGAAGGCGCTGCGATCGGCGCCCATGAAGTGTATCAAGACAAGCTGCGGGAACTAGGCGAGGCCCAGGAGTACGAGAGGCAGAACCGGGACTATCAGTATGAGTACGACTATTACGAACCGGATGATTACGAACCCCCGTACCACGATTCGCCCGACGAATAGTTCATTCCGATCATTTCACTCGTCCTCACAAACAAGTGAAAAAAGACGACTCAATCGTCCTCCTCGATAGACGCATCGGCGCGCCTCTTGAGCAACTGAAGTACTGGTGCGTCGGTCGCGTGCTCTTCGGGGATTGGTACGTCGTCGGATCGTGAAATCCCAATCATGTCGGGATCATTCGGCCCGATCTGCCAGGCTTCACGGACGAGCAGTGTCCGTTTGAAGATAACGCCATTTCGCAAAGGGACGAACGACGCCCCAGTAGCTTCCGATGTGACGCCCCCCGCAACGGCGATGTAATAGCTGCCCGTAAGCGCAAAATCGGCAAGGAATCTGTTTAGGTTCTCGCTCGTCGTCGGTTCCATCAAATGCAAACGGGTCATAACCGCGGCCACCTTGCCTGGATCGTTTAGATCAACGTTGGAACCGATCAAGACCCGGTAATGATGAGGGTGTTGGCGGCTTACCTTGCGGACAATGCTCACCCTGAGACGGTTCGCCGGATCATCTCGTCCCAACTCGCGAACAAGCTGTTCGATGATTTCGCGTGCAGGCTCTCTCTCCTCGAAACCTAACACCATCCAAGGCGGCACGCCGACGACGCCGGGAGGGCTTGTCAAGTATCCGATCCCGCGCCAGCGGGCGCGATTCCAGAGGCCGTCCCGAATCACGGACTCGAACCTGATATCGGTATGTCGAATCTTGGATCGGTCGAAAGTCCCAGGCGGCGGTTCGTCCGATGCGGGTTCAGGCTCGGTCCGAGCTACGACTGGCGCAGGTGCCCGACGCGCTCGGCGCGCGTCTGCGTCCCATTCCTCTCTTCGAGTCAATTCAACTCGAGAACCGTTGGCGGAAGTCCAATCCTCGATATGAATTTTCGGGTTAGCTCCTAAAATATTCGTGATGGGTCCGACACTCACGCTGAAATGACCGGCGCGATCTAGGCCTTTTTCCTCAACAAACACCCGATCCAGTTCCTCCTCGCCTCGAATGAAGAATGCTCTGCCGACAGTCTCGATAACCACCTCGACTACTTTGCTCTTCAATTGCTCCGGCCCTGAGTCGTCGCCGGCCGATGGTGGAGCGCATCGAATTTCAACCGTAGGCCTACCGCCGATTTCCTTGAATTCGTATGAAAAGGGGGATTCGGCGAGCAGTGCGAGGCGAGCTGATATTTCCAACCGCGGAGCACGTGGCATGATTCCGTGCAGAATCGAGGTAGACAGCAACGCCTCGAGACACGCCAAGACCGATTCAGACACCTCCACGCAGGGTGCTTTGTGCTCTGCAGCTATCCGCACTTCGCAGCCGATAATTCGAGACCCGAGCTGGAGCTTCTGCATATTCTCCAAACTTGGCTCGAGCAGTTGCTCAGAAGCCGGTTGGCTTGCCCAGCGCGCGATCAGTTCATCCGGAGTTGTTCCAGCCGCCAGAAGATCAGAGGGAAAATCTTCGACGTGACCAAGCGCGTACCTGAGAGCGATCGATGAGGCAAGCAAATCGAGTTGATCCAAAACATCAGGCAGCCTCTCAACCGCCTTCAGTTGCCACAGATCGAGCCGGAGGAGCAGGATTCCGAAGATGCCATCGAAGTCCTTTTCGCCCTCCTCCATTTGTTCACGCGAATAGCCCTTGCTGACAAGGGCGCTTCGCATCGTTCGATCTAATTCATGCCAAGCGAGTACGTGGGGGACGCGGCCCAATTGAAGCTCCACCCACTTCAGTCGGTTGTAGCAGGCCGCCTGTAGCGAAGTGACCTTTGAGTGCGACCACCACTCATTCGTGGCGATGGACGCGGCATGTAGCAGAATTCCCCGCGCTGCCCACAGTAGGCCAACACGCTCGTATGCTGCACCGCACAAGTACAGAGCTCGGACCATTTCACGCCTGCTCTCGTGCTTGTATAGCCGCGTCAGAGCTCGGCCGAGAGTTCCAATTGATTCGTACGGGTTTCCCGCGTCCAATTGCTCGGCACCGCGCTTGAGGAGCAGTCGTGCCGCAGCCAGCTCGCCCTGGCGCCTAGCGGTCGTCGTGACCAATGACTCGAAGAGCTCATCGTAAGCCTTGTTGTCCACGAAAAACTCTGACAGGTCCGTCAACGCGTCGCTCAACTGCTCAATCGGAAAGCCGATCAATCCGGCCGATTCCCGGACAATCGCTCTAAACTCCTTGAGCGCTGCATCAGGAGCCGCGAAAGAGGACATGAGGTTTACCCGTGCTCGGTGGGCTCTCGCACTCAACGCAACGCTCGGTCTGGATTTTTCTTTCACCAAAGCATCTAACGATGCGAGCAGCGCCGTCATACGCTCCGACAACCTCACGGACTCCGCACTCACGTGACCGTGTCTGACCGCGGCCGATGCTAACGTCCAAAGGTTCGTGACGAGCTCCAGGTCCGTGGCGTTCGAAGTTCCTTGCGCGAGTTCGACAACCGCATCGTAGAGTTTCGAAAACTCCTGATAGTCTTCGAACCACCAGAAGGTGGTCCAGGCGTGTTCGTACAGAACCCTTAGCCGTTGATGGTTTGTCCCGTGCTTTTGCGCCGCCCGATCAGCACGCAAGAAGCGCCCATCAATCTCCGTCCGCGATAACTCGAGGCTTCGAGCCAGGATCGCAGCCCTTAGTGAATCCTCAACGAAGCGCAAGTGCAGCCTATCCTCGGCATGCTCGTGAATGCGTGCTTCCACCTCCTGGAGCTCCCGCTCGCGCTCAAGGTCCATTGGACCCTTTTGGACGTCCTCACCTCTAGTGACCTGAATGCGAAGCGCCTCGATCGCAAGCTCCTCCTGATGACCCTCGAACACTTTGTTTAGCAACCAATTTCGATCAAGTACTCGTACGTCGAAACGATGCTTTTTTTTGAGCTCGGTCTCTAGTGACGCACGCTTCTTGTCTGGAATCGCTTGATTGCTGATGAAGAACACCTTCTTGTAACCACGCTTAGTGGAAGCGATTGACGCCACATCACTGCGAAGCTTTGCACGCCAGTCACGCTTGGCACTGAAAGCAAACGCCCATCGTTCGCTGCCCGACGCTCCGACGCTAGCAACGTACCAAGTCTCGGAGATCGCTTCAGAGACGGGATAAGTCTCGGTGTCGACTTTGCTGTCGCCGCCCCCTGTTGGCCCGGTGTGCGGCAGGAGATTGGGAGCAATCTCGCGCTGCGCAATTTTGCGAGCGAAGTCTTCGAAAGCGGTCTCTTCGCTTCTGCTGGTTAGCGTGTCGAGATGGAACTCAAGCACCGCACGATCCAAAACCTGTCGGCTAGTGCGATTAGTGTCGGAGAAGCGCTCGGGCCGCCGTGCTCGCAGAAAGTCACGAGGTGAGAAGGCTGTTCCCTGCGTCGTTCCCATTCGCAATGCTCCGGGTCGGCTGAGGCTTACGCTCGGTAGTACGGGCTACGTGGTGAACCGAATTCTACGTTGACCATGTGTGACTGTGGAAACCATTTGATATACGTGACGTATACTTGCTGGCCGTGAACGGTAAGACGCTGAAAGCGTTGCGGTTGCGACTTCGTTTGACTCAGGTGCAGTTCGCAGCCTTGGTCGGAGTTACCACGAACACGGTCGCGCGGTGGGAACGAGGCGAGCTCGGGATGCGGTCAACGACGGCACGCCTAATTGAACTCCTTTCCAAGCCACAAAGTCGGAAGCCGCGAGGACGAAAGGACGAGAAGTAATGGGTGAACTACGAAAGCGCGGAGGTACTTGGTACTTCCGGTATTACCGAAACGGAGTGCGTCACGAAGAGTCTTCCCACAGCAAAAACAAAGAGGTTGCCCGCGATCTCTTGCGCAAGCGCGAAGGCGCGATCGCGGACGGCATCCCCGTCACCGCGAAGATTAATCGTTTCCGCTTCGAGGAAGCGGCGACGGACTTGATCACGGAATACAAGGTGAACGGGCGCAAGTCGCTCGATGAGCTGGAAAGGCGAATCGAGAAGCACTTGACGCCATTCTTCGGCGGCCGTCGGATGTCTTCGATCACGACCTCCGATGTACGCACGTTCACTGCAGAACGCCAGTCAGCAACCGAAGTGGTCAAGAAGCCGTACACGATCAGACGGAAAGACGGGACGACGATCACCGTAGCCGAACAACGGCGCGCATCTACCGGGGCCTCGAACGCTGAGATAAACCGGGAGCTGACGATCCTCAAGCGAATGTTCAGGCTCGCGATGCAAGCCGGAAAACTTCTCCATCAGCCGTACATCCCGCTGCTCGAGGAGCGAAACACCAGAAAGGGATTCTTCGAGCTGGAAATGCTCCGCGGCGTACTGGGTCACCTGCCGCTTCACTTGCGCCCTGTGATCGAGTTCGCCTACATCACCGGCTGGCGCATTCCCTCGGAAGTGCTGACGATCGAATGGCGCCAGGTCGACTTCAAAGCATGCGAAGTGAGGCTCGACCCAGAGACGACCAAAAACCGAGAAGGTCGCGTGTTTCCGATGACGGACGATCTCCGGCGTCTTCTCGAAGCGCAGCACAAAGAACACCTACGCCTGAAGAGTGGAGGCTTCATCGTGCCGCGAGTGTTCGTCCGGATGGTCGCCAAGGGGCGCAACGGAACGAAGGAGCCTCGGCCTATTCAGGCCTTCACGAAGGCGTGGAAGACCGCCTGTGCGGCCGCTGGATGCCCTGGGCGCATTCCTCACGACCTCAGACGGACCGCGATCCGGAACATGGTTCGCCGAGGGGTTCCCGAACGGGTGTCGATGCAGCTGGCAGGACACAAGACTCGGTCCGTGTTCGAGCGCTACAACATCGTTTCGGACGGCGACCTTCGAACGGCGGCACTGCAGCTTCAGGGACTCACAGGGGCAGAAAAGGGGCAGTCGGGGTCACTTTCGGCCGTGGCCGAAAGCGAAAGGTCCGACATTGCTAAGTAAGTTTGGAGGCGCCGCCCGGATTTGAACCGGGGATGGAGGTTTTGCAGACCTCTGCCTTACCACTTGGCGACGGCGCCGGCTGGAACTGGGCTCTCTATCGAAGACAGGAAGATCCGGCCGCGTCTATTCGCAGCAACAACAGCGTGTGCGAGTGCCGGATGGGTGTGTCATAACGTTTGGCTGCAGTCCGCCTTCGCGCCTGCGGCGCTACGGCGAGACAACTTCCGCCTGCATCCGTGAGCGGAAGTTGGAGCGGGAAACGGGATTCGAACCCGCGACTTCGACCTTGGCAAGGTCGCACTCTACCACTGAGTTATTCCCGCCCGCGACGAACCGTTAGGGTACCACGCGGGTTTCCGCCCAATCAACCCTGGCACCACGAGGACACGCTTGTGGTGAATTCGGAGGACGAAGGCCCGGTCTCCGCTTGTTAATAATGCCTCGCCTAAAAGTGTTTCTCTCCTGAGAGTCCCGTTGTCCCAAGGCCGATGTCTTCAGTAGTGGCGCTCGGAGCACCCGGCGCGCCGCGCCTGCCAGAGGAGCTGGAAGCGGCGTTCCGCGAGCACTCGCGGTTCCTGCTGCGCGCCGCGTGCAGCGTCACGGGCCGCCTGGAGGACGCCGAAGACGTCGTGCAGGCGCTGTTTCTGCTGTTATGGCGCCGCGGCCTTCCGCCCGAGTTCGGCAGGAACCCGAAGGCCTACCTGTATCGCGCGGCCATCAACCTGGCCCTGAACTCGATCAGGGCGCGCCGCCGCCAGCCGTCGGGACTGGATCCGATCGAGCTGCAGATCGTTGCCGACGCGCGCTCCGGGAATCCCGGCGCGTCAGAACGACCGAACCTGCGCGAACGGCTTGCGGCCGCGATGGCGCAGCTCAATCCACGCGCCGCCGAGATGCTCGTGCTGCGCTACACCGAGGGCTATAGCGACGCGGAAATCGGCAGGCTCCTCGGGACGTCGCGTGGGGTGGTGGCCGTCACGCTGTTTCGGGCGCGCGCGCGCATGAAGACGCTGTTGCGAACCTCCACGGGGGACGAATGATGAAGGACGAGCAGAACATCGAGCGGATGTTGCGCGATGGGTTGGCGCCGGCTCCGACCGCGGACATCGATCACGCGTCTCAACGCGTCTATGCGCGTCTCCAGTCGACTCGACGCCTGCCCGACGCTCCCGTCGCGTGGGCCGCGACTCGTGAGCGGCGTGCCGTTGGAATGTGGAGGCCAGTGGCGACGCTGGCTGCGGCCGCAGCGCTGGTCGCACTCTCGATCTGGGGCGGCATGTCGATGCGCGACGAGAGCATTGCGGTGCTCGAGGCGGCAGACGGCTCCGTGTCTCGACTCGATCACGGCGAGCAGGTTCCGGTTCGCGCCGGCGAGCGGATCGATGCCCGGCAAACCATCCAGGCCAGTGGCGGCGGGACAGCAGTGTTGTCGCCTTTCCAGCACATTGGGATCCTAAGCTTAGAATTCCACGTGGACAAGTTGTCGCG
>JADMIO011460659.1_pt1 | contig 28069 bp, 22 predicted proteins | sample 8958161 | NCBI WGS metagenome assembly JADMIO01 (sample SAMN16585339, study PRJNA669376) | soil metagenome | isolation source: Crop rotation soil | place: USA: Cullars Rotation, Alabama | collected 2011 | reverse complement strand
GACTCGCGTGGCATTGGCGCATGGCGGATCCGGAGTACGGAGCGCACCAAGCGCGTGAGTTGCGGAGCCACTTGTCGGCGGCGCTTGCGAATGCGCCGGTCGAGGTGCTCGTCGGCGACAAGGTCGTCGAGGTGCGGCATCAATCGGCGCACAAGGGCGTCGCGGTTGCACGCGTCGTCGCCGCCTCGGCGGGCGGCGCCCTCGTCGCCGCGATCGGCGACGACCGCACCGACGAGGATCTCTTCCGCGCGCTGCCGCCGGACGGCGTCGCGATTCGCGTCGGCGTCGGCGAGTCCGTCGCGGAGCATCGGCTCGAGGATTGGCGCCACGTCCGCTCGTTTTTGACGAATCTCGCCGTTCTGCGCACGGACGCGGCGCGGTCGCCCGAATCCGCCGTCGACGGCGCGGCGACTTAGCCGCCCCGCGGACCCCGCCGGGGTTTTTCGCGCGAAAGGGCTCGGCTACCTTGCCGGACCTTCGTCGTCGGCCCGCCGTCAGGCGCTGATCTGCGGCCCGCGACCCACCTCTCGGAGACAAACATGAGCGTTCTCGTCGGCAAACCGGCTCCTGATTTCACCGCGCCGGCGGTCATGGGCGACAACACCGTCAACGATGCGTTCAAGCTTTCCGCGTTGCGCGGCAAGTACGTCGTCCTGTTCTTCTACCCGCTCGACTTCACGTTCGTCTGCCCGACCGAGCTCGTCGCGTTCAATGCGCGCTATCCCGAGTTCCAGAAGCGGAACTGCGAGGTCGTCGCGGTCTCGGTCGACTCGAAGTTCTCGCACATCGCGTGGAAGAACACGCCGCCCGAGCAAGGCGGCGTCGGCAAACTCGCGTATCCGATGGTCTCCGACCTCACGAAGTCGATCGCGCGCGACTACGACGTGCACATCGAAGGCGCGGGCATCGCGCTCCGCGGCACGTTCCTCATCGACAAGGAGGGCAAGGTCCGCCACCAAGTGGTGAACGACCTCCCGCTCGGCCGCAACATCGACGAAGCGATCCGCATGGTCGACTCGCTCCAGCACTTCGAAGCGAACGGCGAGGTCTGCCCCGCCGGTTGGAACAAGGGCAAGGCCGCGATGAAGGCCAACGCGGCGGGCGTCGCCGGCTTCCTCAAGGAGCACGGCAAGTCGCTCTGATCTCTCCGCCCGATCGAAGAATCGAAGCGGCGCCGTTCTTACGGCGCCGCTTTCGTTTTGCGGCGTGACTTCCGCAGCACGTCCTTGCCGATCCATCGGCGCGAAGCCTCTTTCGACGCGGCGAGCCGCTCCGCCGTTTCGCGCGCCGCCGCGTGGAGCTTCGCGTTTCGCCGCGCGATCGCGCAAAGGGCCCAGCTCACGCCCTTCATCACGAAGTTGCGATCGTCGCGCGCGCCGCGCTCGAGGTGCGGCAGAAACCCGAGAAAGACGCGATCGGGCGCTTTCTTGTCGTGCAGCGCAACGCAGGCCATGAGCGCGAAGCCGCCGCGCTTCTCGAACTCGCGCGCCGACTTCGACCACTGCACCGCCCGCTGCGGCGCGAGGGGCGACCGATCGAAGAGCTTGAAGCACGCGGTGTCGCAGTCGCCCCAGTTCTCGAAGCTCTTCGCCCACGCATCCATCTGTCGGCCCGTGAGCCGCGAGGCGTCGCCGATCAACGACGCCAACAATCGCGCCTCATAGCGGCCGCTGTCCCAAAGCGCGAGCGAAAGCTCGTGATTCGTCCCTATTCGCTTGGCGAGCTTGATCAGCGCGGCCATCGGCACGCCGTCCGCATGCGCGGCCTTGATGCCGTACCGCGCCGTTCCGTCGATCGTGCGCCGCGTCCCGTTCTTCGCGAGCCACGCCAGCACTTCGTCCTTGTTCACGGCGGGATTGTCCGCTTTCCCCCCAGGGGCGCTATGCGTCCCGCCCAAAGGGCGGGCGCCTGCGGCTTTCGCAAAGCTCGGAAAAAAAAATCCACCCCCCCTCCGCGAAACCGCCCCGACGGGTGAAGTAGGGATGTCGAGACGTCTCGACCGCCCTCATTCCTCACGGAGTCGACCCATGCCGCGATCCTCTTTCAGTCCTTTCCGCAGCGCGCTCGCGGCGGCCGTCCTCGGCGCCGCCGTCTTGGCGCAGATTCCCACGAACAACGAGTGCTTCGGCGCGATCACCCTCTCGGACGGCGTCAATCCCACGCCGCCGCTCGGATTCTCGGGCAACACGTACACCAACGCGAACGCCACGAACTCGGCGAACTTCGGCGTGGATTGCGCGACGAACGGCGCGGGACACTTCAACAAAGACGTCTTCTTCACCTACACGTCGTCGTTGACCGGCGTGATCAGAGTGCGCACCTGCACTCCGGCCGGCTTTCAGCTCGGCACGCTCGCCGACACGGTGCTGTCGGTCTATGCGCTCGGCGCTTGCGGGGGCGGCGGCGCGCCCATCGCGTGCAACGACGACTCTTGCTCGAATCTCTCTTCGTTGACGTTCAACGCCGTGCAAGGCGTGACTTATCTCATCCGCGTGGGCTCTTGGTCGGCGACCGCGGCGGGGACCTTCACGATCGAGGTCGCGCCGCAAATGACGAACGACCTTTGCACCCAACCCGCGTCGCTTGCGGTCGGGACGCAGGCGTCGCCGGGGTACACGCTCGGCACGACCTATGCCCAAACGATCGACTCGAACCTCCTCGGGTGCGGTCCGTGGGCCGACGCGGACGTCTGGTACGGCTACACCGCGCCGACCGATCAATTCCTCTACGTTTTCGCGAGCGGATCGGGGGTGAAGTCGCTCAGTCTGCACATGTCGGGCTGCCCCGTCGCCGGACAAGTCCCCGACGCATGCGACGGCGTCGCGCCGCTCGGCGTGTCCACCTACATCTCGCAGGGCGCGACCGCGCTCATTCGCGTCAGCTCGGGCGCCGACTTCGAGGAAGGCGCCTTCACGCTCTCGTCGTACGCGTTGACTTCCGGCGCGGGAGACATCTGCGGCGCGCCGATCACCGTCTTCGACGGCGTGAATCCCGCCGCCGGCACGTTCTCGATGGCGAACATCACGGAGATCGGCGAGACCGTCGTGCCGATCATCGATTGCGGCCCGATTCCCGCGCTCGATCGCTCGAAGTGGTTTCACTACGTGTCGACGATCGACGGGCCCGTCGAAGTGACGACCTGCTCTCCGCAGGCGGGCGCCGTGAATGCGCTCGACAAGGCGCGCGTGTGGGTTTATCCCGCCGATTGCGGCGCGGCGCCGATCTCCGGCTGCCCGATCACGGACTGCGCCTTCGCCGGCAGGTCGCGCGCCGTCTTCACCGCGGAGGCCGGCACGGGATATCACATTCGCGTCGGCGTGCCGTTGAACGCGGTCAACCCGAGCGGCGAGTTCGATCTCAAGATCGGGCCGGCGAACACGACGTGCCCGACGGCGTTCGCGCTCCTGCCGGGCCTCGTCAACTCGGACACCGACTTGTCGGCGACCGGCTCGCTCTACTACGCGATCACCCCCGCCGTGAGCTGCATGGTGCAGCTGCTGCTGCTTTCCGGCGGCGAGGACAATCAGCTCGCGCAAGCGTCCACGTGCGCGAGCCTCGCCGCAGCATCGAACCAACAAGGCCCCGTCGTCTTCTATGCCAACGCGGGGACGACGCACTACGTCCGCGTGCAAAAGACCGGCGCCGGATCGGGCGCCTTTGATCTCTTCTACAGCTGCCTCACGACTCCCGCGAACGACGAGCCGGCGAACGCGATTGCGCTGCTCGACGGCGTCAACCCGAGCCCGCCGAACGGCGATCCTTCGACCGCGTTTCACAACGTCGGCGCGACCGACACGGCGGGCATGTCGACTTGCTTCAGCTTGAAGAACGACGTCTTCTTCACCTATCAGGCGGGTTCGCTCGAGCGCGTGAAGATCTCGCTCTGTCCCGTCGCCGGCTTGCCTGCGACATCCCTCGGCGATCCGGTCATGCAGGTGCTGATCGGCGGCAACGTCGTCGCTTGCGTCGACGACACGTGCGATCTGAAGCCGTCCGTGACGCTTCTGACGACGTTCACTCCGCAGACGTACACGATCCGCATCGGCGAATGGCTCGGCGGCCTCGGCGGAACCTTCCGCATCACCGTCGAGAAGCAGCTTTCGCTGGTGATGACGAGCCCGCTCGGCGCCGGCTCGATCCAAATCGAGAACAAGTTCGGCGAGCCGAACGCGTTCTACTTCACGGTGCTGACGCTCAACGCCGGCAACTATCCGTACGGACCGTTCTTCGGCATCGAGCCCTCCGGCGCGGAGATCATCGTGCAGATCCAGTCGAACGCGGCGCCCTTCCTCGGAGCGCTCAATGCGAACGGCGCATCGCTATTCGGACCGGTCGTGGGTCTTCCGCCCCTCGACGTGTACGGAGTGACGCTGACCTTCAATCCTCTCGGCTTCGTCGACGAGGTCAGCGCTCCGGCGCATCGCTCGACCTATTGATCCATCGCGCCGCGGCCCGCCGCTCCGGCGATCCGCGCGCTCTGGCCGTCATCCACTTCGCGGCTCCGCAGCCGCGCCGAGCCGCGACGCTTCCCCGCGCCGCGGCTCGCTCTTTTTTGTGTGGGGCGCTATGCGTCCCGCCCAAAGGGCGGGCGCCTGCGTCCAATTGCCCGCACCGGTGCGAAACGCAGGCGATCAAAAACTTTCTTCGCCCTCTCCGCGAAATCCCTCCGACCGGTGAAGAGCTGATGACGAGACGCCGCGCGAGGCCTCACCCCGGGCCCGCGCATCTCGTCCGCCCGGTCGCTTCGACCGCGAGCGCACCGTCTTCCACGAAGGAGTCCACGTCATGTCTCGTCTCTTTGTCCGTACCTGCCGCGGAATGCTCGCGGCCTGTCTCTTCACCTCCGCCGTCGTCGCGCAAGCGCCGGCGAACGACTCGTGCGCGACCGCCCTCGGCGTCTTCGACGGCGTGAATCCCTCGTCGCCCTCGGGATTCTCGGGCAACACCTACACGAACGTCGGCGCGACCAACTCACCGAACTACGGCGTGGATTGCGCGACCAACGGGGCCGGTCACTTCAACAAAGACGTCTTCTTCACCTACAACGCCTCGTACACGGGCGACATCAAAGTCAGCACCTGCACGCCGCCGGGCTTCGCCGCGGGAACGCTCGCGGACACGGTCCTCTCGGTCTATGCGGTCGGCGCGTGCCCGAGCGGCGGCGCGGCGATCGCGTGCAACGACGATTTCTGCACTCAGCTTTCGTCGTTGACGTTCTCGGCGGTCCAAGGCCAGAACTACTTGTTCCGCGTCGGATCGTGGTCAGCGACTTTGTCGGGGACCTTCTATCTGACCGTGGCGCCGCAGATGCCGAACGATCTCTGCTTCCTCGCGTCGACGCTCGCGGTCGGGTCGCAGCCGTTTCCGACGATCACGCTCGGATCGACGTACGGCATGACGAACGACGCGAGCATCCCGGCTTGCGGCCAAAGCTCGTCGGCGGACGTCTGGTACACGTACACGGCGCCGTCGCCGCAATGGCTCGCGGTCTCCGCGACCGGCTTCGGCGTGAAGACGTTGTCCGTCCACGTCGGCGGTTGCCCGACGCCCGGCATGTCGCCTGCGGCCTGCAGCTCCTCCGCCCCGCTTTCGATCAACGTGCTGCTCGCGGCCGGTGAAACGGCGAGCGTTCGCGTCCGCGCCGGCGCCGCTTTCGAGCAAGGCGCATTCACCTTGTGGGCATGGACGGCGGCGTCCGACGTCGGCGATTCGTGCGCGGCGCCCGTCCCGGTCGTCGACGGACTGAATCCGCCTTCTGGCACGTATTCCATGGCGAACATCACCGAGATCGGCGAGACGCCCGTCTCCGGCGCCTATTGCGGCCCGATCGGCTCGCTCAATCGCTCGATGTGGTTCCGTTATGTCGCGAGCACGGACGGCCCGATCGAAGTGACGACCTGCACCGCGCAAGCGGGGACTCCGAATGCGCTCGATCAGGCGCTCGTGTGGGTCTATGCCGACTCGTGCGGCACGAATCCCATCTCCGGCTGTCCGATCGACAACTGCAACGTCGCGGGTCGCTCGCGCGCCGGTTTCGTCGCGCAGGCGGGTTCGGCCTATCGCATTCGGGTCGGCGTGCCGTTCGGCGCCGCCAACCTCGGCGGCCTCTTTAATCTGCACATCGGGTTGGACAACACGACGTGCTCCAAGGCGTCCTCGCTCCAGTTCGGAACGCTTCATTCGTCCACGGCCGCGTCGCCGACCGGCGAGCTGTTCTATTCCGTGACGCCCGCGTCGAGCTGCATGGTGCAGCTCGTGCTCGTCTCGGGCGAGAACGAGAACTTCTTGGCGGACGCGACGTCCTGCAACCTCCTCGCGAACGCCCCGGACATCTTCGGGCAGACGGTGTTCTATGCGGCCGCGGGCCAGACGCACTTCGTCCGCGTGCGGAAGAACGGCGCGGTCGGCGGCGTGTTCGACCTCTACTACGCCTGCCTCGGATCGCCGGTCAACGACGAGCCTGCGGGTGCGATCGCGCTCGTCGACGGCGTCAATCCCACGCCGCCGAACGGCGATTCGGCGACGGTGTTCCATAACGTCGGCGCGACGACGACGCCGGGCATGTCGAGCTGCTTCGGCCTCTTGAACGACGTGTTCTTCACTTACACCGCAGGCCCCTCCGAGCGCGTGAAGATCGCGCTGTGCCCGCCGGCCGGCCTCCCGATGCCGAGTCTGGCCGACCCGGTGATGCAGCTGATCCAAGGGCCGGCGGCGACCGGATCGGTCATCGCCTGCAGCGACGACGTGTGCGGCTATTACCCGTCGATTACGTTCGTCAGCTCGCCCTTCGGCGGTCTGTACACGATCCGCATCGGCGAATGGTCCGGCGGCCTCGGCGGCACTTTCCGCATCGTCGTCGATCGTCAACTGTCGTTGGTGATGACGAGCCCGCTCGGCGCCGGCTCAATCAAGATCGAGAACAAGTTCGGCGAGGCTTACGCCGGTTACTTCACGGTCCTCACGCTGAACGCCGGCGGTTATCCCTACGGACCGTTCTTCGGCATCGAGCCGGCGATCTCGGAGATCATCCTCCAGCTGCAATCGAACGCCGCGCCCTTTCTCGGCGCGCTCGATGCGAACGGCACGTCGACCTTCGGGCCCGTCGCCGGCCTCCCCCCGCTCGACGTCTACGGCGTGACGCTCGCCCTGAGCCCGTTCGGCTACATCGACGAAGTCAGCGCTCCCGCGCATCGCGCGACGTACTGAGCTTCGCGCTCGACCCGGTGCGGACGCCGCCGTCCGCATCGGGTCGGTTCGCTTTTCTCGACCATCTCGCCGATCAATAGCCTTCGATCCGAACGCGCCGCGCATTCGTGAGCCGCGGCCCGATCGTTCCGTCAACCAAGCCTTGGAGATAGACGTCGAGGCCGACGAGGTTGGTCGCCGATGCGCCCCTCAGCCGCCCCTGACCGTCGCCGGTGAGGACGAACGGCGCAGTCCCCCGATCAAGTACGCGGTTCCCTCACTTCCACGTCTCCCAGCCGCGCCGTGAACCGAGCCCCCGAGTTCGTTCCGTCCGCGAAACGGAGCTGTTTCCACGCCGTTCCGCACCGAACGCCTCGTTGGCCCGCCGCCCCTCGCCCTCTCTCTCGAACCCCGACCGTCCGCCCGTCGTTTGAATCCCCGCGCCTCCTCCGTACACTGCCGATCCCGCGGGACGGCCCGGGTCCTCAAAGCCCCGTTCCTTCCCGTCGTTCGATTCGACCTCGGGGTGTGGCTCAGCCTGGCTAGAGCGCTTCGTTCGGGACGAAGAGGTCGGAGGTTCAAATCCTCTCACCCCGACTTTTTGCCGAGAGAAGCCCTTCCGCGAGAGCGTCGAAGGGCTTTCTCATTTCAGGGACGAGAGTTGCGTCCTCGAGTGTGTAGTTCAAAGCCACAATCTCAAGAATTCGCCGCTTGGCGGCGTAATCGGCGACAAGCCAGCGCTCGCGAAGGGTTTGAGAAAGTTCAAACGCTTTGACCGCCAACCCGGCGGTTTCCTCGCGCGAACGGTCAACGACGTCGAGCTGGAGCTTGATCGCGCCCAGCCGGTCGCGCAGTTCGGTCGCCTTCGTTGCGAAGGTGGATTGATCGATCGTCTCGGCCAGCAGAGCGTTCAGCAGCCGGTTCTGCTGCTCAGCGAGCAACGAGGCCTGCCGCTGTAGTTCGGCCCGGCGGGCGCGGTCATCGGACTGCACGTCGCGCGTCTGTGCCACCAGCACGGCGCGGAACCACTCCACGACCTCCGGATCGGCGACCTTCATCCGATCGAAGACCGCCAGCACCTGCCAATCCAGCTCGGCCTCGGTCACGCGGGCGCGGGGATGGCCGGAGACGCTGTAGCCGCTGCACCGGTAGTAGACGTACTCGCGGTCGCCGCGCTTCGCGCGCTTGATCTTGCGCTCACCGGTCACGACGCGGCCGCAGTGGCCGCAGGCGATGAGATCGCCCGCGTAGGTCATCTGATGCGCGTGGTAGATGTGTCCGGCGAGAAGCGACTGGACGCGATCCCACGTCGCGCGGTCGACGATGGGGGGTTGTTTGCCGGGATACCACTGGCCCTTGAAGGGGATCTCCCCGAGATAGGACCGGTCGGTCAGCAGCGCGTGCAGCTTACTGCGCGTGAAGGCGGGCGCGGCGTCGCGGTAGGTAAGTCCTTCTTTCTCCAGTCGCGCCTTCAGTGCATCGAGCGTTAGCGGCTCGTACGCGTAGAGCTGGAAGATCCGCGCAACATTGGCCGCCGCCTGCGGATCGATCTCGGACAGGCCGCGCCCGTCCTTGCGGACGTTGCGGTAACCGTATGGGGCCTTGCCGACGAACCAACCTTCCTTGACGCGGCGCGCGAGTCCTTCCTTGACGTCCTGCGCCTGCTGCTCGGTGTAGAAGCTCGCGACGTTGGCGAGGGTCCTGCGCATCATCCGTCCGGCGGGCGTGTTTTCGGTCGGCTGCGACACTGAGATGAAAGCGAGCCCGTACTCGCTCTCCAAGCGCTCCAACTCCACATAGTCGAAGAGGTTGCGAGACGCGCGATCGATCTTGTAGAAGAGCAGCCCGTGCAGCACGCCTGCGTTCGCCTTGGCGTAGGCGATCAGCGTTTTGAAGGTCTTGCGCTCGTCGCCCTTACTCGCAGTTTCGGCGACCTTGTAGAACTGCACGATCTCGCCGCCTGCTTGAACGGCGTAGCGCTTCAGCGCGTCTTCTTGGACTTCGAGCGAAAAGCCCTCGCGGGCTTGTTCGCGGCTACTCACGCGTGCGAGGGCGACGAAGCGCTTCATCGATCGGCTCCAGCGGCAAGATTGCCGCGCGATGAAAATTCTACGCACAGCGAAGCGCACTGCGTTGACGATCGGTGGGCGGGAAAGACCCGATGTGGTTGCAACGGTGTGCCCAGCAATTAGATGCCGACGGAACCACTCTTCTGAAGGAACCAACATTTTCGTTGCCACTTTTCTGAGAAGAGCGCCGCTTTCGCCGTGCGGTCGCGCTCACGAGAGCCGGATCTCGGCGCGCCGTCGGAGCACCAGATGCGTTTCCCCGCCGCCGCCACGCTCGCCGCACTCATCGTCAGCAGTTGCGGTACCACGTTCCAAGTAGAGCAAGCCCCTTATCCCTTGAGCGCCCCGAGCGCGCCGCAGAGGCCGTGTACGGATAGCGCGTCGGGTGCGCCGACCGCGTGCCCTTCCAACTCGCCGTCGCGCGTGCCGGGGATCCCGTTCTTCGCGAAGAAACCCCGGTGGCGGCAGGAAACAGAGTTCCGCCGGACGGCGCTGATCGTCACGCCAAGTCTTTCGTACGCCGGACGCGACCCGGCAGTGAAGCCTGCCCAAATCAAGCTCGACAAGCGAGCGGTTGCTAATACGCCTGACAACCGACAAGCCCTTACGGCAATCGCAGGGCGAGCGTTTTCGACAGCCGACGAGGGAAAAGCGGAACTGGAGAAATTACTCGCGCAACTCGACAAGCAAGCGTTCGATGGAGAGCCCGAAGTGTCGGCCAACCGAATTCTCGTCGACATGGTGCTCGATACGAGCCGGATCTACTACCTGAACTCCAGCGTGCCGCTGGTGGGAAGTGCCACGACGTCGTTCGAGCTCTCGTCAGACCAAACACTGACCAAGGGCTCGGCAACGGTGGAAGATAAAACGCTGTCTACAATCCTGTCGGCGCTTCCTCTTAAGGAGCTCGTCGCCAAGGGACTCGGGATACAGAACGTCGATGCAGCGCCGAGCGATTGGGTAGTGGAACTCGCGGTCGAGGCGTTTGTGGTCGAGGCCTACCGCGTTCGCAAGTTGCTTGCCGTCGGTCAGGAGCTGCCCAAGCCCATCACATGGAAGGAACATGAGGGCGCCGGTTTCGAGTGGGAACTCGTCACCCAGAGCGGCTCGGATTCCAAGGACGCCTTCAAGTTCAGCGGTACCGTCACGCCGCCCAAGTAGTCGGCGGCGTGAGGGGACGCGAGCGGGAAGTCCGGCGCTGAAATAGCGTCGCCGTCGATACTCGTCGGCGCGGTGAGCAATGGAGCCTTTTACGTCACCTCCGTGCCTGAACGCTTGCCGTCGACGATCATCCCGAGCACGAGGTTGCACGGCAGGACATCGGCGCCCGGGATGAGTTCGAGCACCTCGACGAGACCCATCGCGCCGAGCTTGCTGGTCCAGTAGAGCGTGGCGACGACGTCGACCACGTCGCCGACGACCGGGATCATCCCGACGAGGGCCCAGTCGAAGGCGTCGAGCGCGAGTCCGACGAACGCGTGCTTTCCGAAACGCATGGTGTTCTCCTGTGAGGTACGAAACGGGGAAGCGAAGATCAGTCGTGCCCGGCTTCGCGCGCGGGCGTGGCGAGCGTGGCGAGCAGCCGCGCCACGGAGATGAGGATCGCGACAGCGTCCTCCGGCGTAAGCGGCGTGCGGTAGCGCGGACCCCAGACTTCGAGCGTGTGCGACACCAGCTCCGGCGTGATCCACGGCGGCGTTCCGGCGGGCAGCGCAGAGCGCTGGCCCGGTTTGACGTCGCAGGTCGTCCGCAGGCGCGGCATCGCTTGTCTGGCGAAGAGGCAAGAGGCGGAACGCGAGTGCGTTCCGCCCGTGAGCCCTATCGCTCGTACTCCAAGTCGTCCTTCCCGTGATCGTCACGGGTCTCCGCTTGCCGCAGGCGGTCGGCAAGAACCGATGACTTGTCGACGTCGGCGTCGCGCGAATCGGCAACGCGACCGGCGCTCACTTCGCTCGGCGTGAGCGAGCCGTAGAGACCCAGCTCGCCCGGCTGCGCGACGTTCGAGCCTTCGAAGTAGGCCGCCGAACGCAGCTCCTTGAGGCCGAGCCGCGCCATCGCGGACAGGTGTCCGGCGCCGATCTTCGGCTCCGGCGAATCACGCTCGTTCATCGTTCACTCCTTCTGGGGGTGCGATCACTCAAAGCCGCGGCGGAACCGTTCCACCGCTTCTTTCTGCTCGAAATAGGCGTCGCGCATGTCGAGCGTGCGCTGCGCCCAGTACGCCTCGCGAAGGGTCGCCGTCGCCAGCATCCCGACGGCGGCGACCATGAGGTAAAGACCGAGCGCCTCACTCACCGGGATGAAGAGCACGGCGGAGAGGAAGACCAGCGCGGGCTCCCACATGCTCTTGAAGCGCTCTTCGCGCACGCGGTGAAACGGCCAGCGGCGCATGAGGATCGGAAAGCCGCTGTAGTGGCTATGGATGACGTCGCCTTGGTGTTTGCGCTTGATTGCTTCGCGCCGCCGCACCGCGACCATGAGCATGTAGGCGACAAGAAAGACCATCAGGCCGTCGCCGCCGCTCGCGCCCGCCAGCGCAGGGAAGAGAAAGATCAGCAGCACCGCCGCTGCGGCCTGCGCGCCGAAATAGCGCTCGCCGAAGCGTGCCCTGATGAATGGCTCGACCGAAACCGAGAGCGTCTCGCAGGCGAAGGCGAAGCCGCCGCGAATCGTCTGCCTGCGGTTGAACGGACCGTGGGCCTGCTTCTGTTCGGACTGCATGTATTTCTCCCGCTCTAGTGCTTCTGCGTGAACGTCACCGGCATCCACGTCTTGCCGGTTGCGTGAAACGTCCTGCCGCCGCGAAAGACGATGCTGTCGACTTGGTACGAGTTGCGCGGGCCGCCGGTGCGCAGCGGCACGAAGGCGCTCGGCTGCAAGGCGAATTCATAGGACTCGCTATAGCCTGCACTGGTGTGACCGGCGCCGTTGCGCCCGCATCCGAACGCGATCTCCAGCCAGTCCTCGTTGTCGTGGCCGCTGCTGCCGTTGCCGAAGAACTGGAGCGTGCGGCCGATCATGGTCGACGCCCACTCGTTGGTTTCGGAGTCGCTGTTGGCGCAGAAAATCCGCGTGCACAGATTGGCGAGCAGACCGGTGGCCTCGGCTTTGGCCTTCGGCCCGCCGCCCATGGCCACTTCGAAGTTGGCGAGGCTCTGCGAAATCATCACGGTGGCGACGCGAGCCGACCGGCATGTCGCTTGGAACTGCATGTCCGTATCGGGCGTGACGAAGTTCTGCGCCTCATCGGCGAAAAGGAACACGAAGCGCCCGTTCCGCGACACGTCCCGGCGCTCCATCGCGCGTTGGAACTGCGTCTTCCACAGCGTCGCGGCAAAGAGACCGACATCGCCATACTCCTTGAGCGGCAGGTCGATGAGGATGATGCGGCCGTCGAGCGCCGCCTCGGGCGTGATGTTGGTGTCCTCGCAGAACAGGTAGCGCGCGACCCCGCGGCCCAATACGTCTGTCATCGAGGTCAACATCGAAATGACGATGGACCGTGTCTTGGAGTTGAGCGAAGGAAACTCCAGCATGAAGTAATCGGCGACGACGCCGAGATCGTGCAGTTGCACGGCAGTCTTCGGCCGTTTCTCCGCCGCCTTCAGGCACTCGAAACAGAACGACTCTCTTCGCCATTGTTCGGATCGCATCTGCTCGATCGATTGCGGCGCCGACACCAGTAGCCGGTGCAGCTCGGGAATCGCGACCGCGTCGCGCGCCATGATCAGCAGGTCGACGCAGTTCCTCAGGAGCTGATCGCAGGCTCGGCCCCAGAACTGGTCGCCATCGCGCCCGGCGGAGGAGCTGCTGCGGTCGGCGGCGTCGAGGACGACGGAGATCAGCCCGCAGATGTTCTCGGTGAGTCCGCCGCCGCCGCCCTCTCGCTTGAGCTCGTACTCAAACGGGTTGAAGCGCAAATCGCCATTGCGCCCGAACACCTTCAAATCGGCGAGGCGCCCGGTATCTCGGCACAGCTGTTCCCATTGCGCGCGCTCGTCGCGCTTGGCGGTAAGCACGAGACCGCCGAATCCTGCGGAGAGCATCGCGCGCGCGATGCTGCTTGCCGGTCCCGAGGATTTTCCGCTCCCGGTGGCGCCGAGGATCAGCGTGCCTTCGACCGCGTCGGCCGCGGTCCACACGTCATCGCGCGATAGTTGAAGCAGCGGCGTCGACAGCGGCCACGGGGAAGAAGGGGCTCGCGCCTTTCCGAAGAAGGGGAGCTTCACGGCGTCGCTCCCGCCTTGGCTTCGTCCTTGAGGAGCTGGGCGAAGGTGGAGAGTTCGATCCCCCGAGACTTGCGCGCCCTGGCGGCCAACTCCCCAAGCCAACTGATGAGGTCGTCAACCGAAGTGAGGCCAGCGCCTGAAGCGGTCACCATGCGACCGCCCGGGAGTTTCCCGGTGAAACGGCTCACCTCGCGTCCGCCGGAGCCAGAGGGCGCGCGCCGCGCGCGGTTCCGTCCGGACGCCGCGTCGCGCGTGAGGATGCCGGAAGCGGCTTCGTCCGCCAGCCGCTCCTGTTCGGCGGCGGTTCCGGCGCGGGCGATCTCGTAAGCCGTGCTCGCGGGAACGTCGCCGCGCTCGACCTTCTCTTGCACGGAGGAAGGAAGAGCCAGGAGCGCGAGCAGCCGGGAGACGGCTGAGGCAGAGATTCCGAGCATCGATGCCACTTCCGCCCCGGACTTGCCGCTTTCGTGCAAGAGCTGCGAGACGGCGCGCGCCTTTTCCATCGCCGACAGGTCGGCGCGCTGGAGGTTGGCGACCAGTTGACGCTGGAGGACGCCGGACTTCTCCAGCGGGGCGGACTCTATGATCACCCACACCGTCTTCACTCCGGCGAGCTTCAAAGCGCGCAGTCGCCGTTCGCCGTCCACTACTACCAGCGTCTTGCCCTCCTGTCGGACCAAGAGCGGCTGAAGCAGGCCCTGCGATTTGATGCTCTCGGCGAGGCCCTTCAGCGCATCCTCGTCGGAGTCCTTCCGCACCTGCTCGGCCGTCGTCAGAGCATCGACGGCGACTTCGCGTAGCGATCGTTCTTGCATGGCGTGATTCCCGTCGCCGGGCGCGGCAAGCGCCGCAAGCGACGGGCGCCCTTGTAAGCCCACGGAATCAGCCGGGAAACGGCGTGGATACGAGTGGGTACGACAACTTTCGCGAGACGGGCGTTGCGCGGGAAAGCCAGCGGCAATGGAAGGGGACGAAGAGGGCAATGAACAAGAGATATCGGGCGTTCCGCCACGACTTCCTGCTGGCGATCGGTTCCTTCCTGCCGACCAACGACGAACTTGCGAAGTCGCTGAGAGCGCGCGGAATCAAGTTTTGGACCAACACTCCGTCCGCCGTCCGCAACGGCGGTTTCGCGAGCGAGGACGTGCTGTGGTCCATAATCGCGCTTTTCATCGAGAAGCAGCGTGAGCTTGGCTACCAGAACGGCTATGCCGTGCTCGCGGAATTCCTTTCCCGCCGAGGCATCCTCCGGCTAACGCACGACAATCGTGACGCGATCCTCTCCCAGCTTTGCGGCGATCCCACCGGTGATCCGCCGCCGCGCTCCGGCAGTCGAAGGAACAGAGTCAGGGATTGGCTCCTGCTGCCCCTCGACGTCGTGACCGGTTTGGAGGTGAATCGGGTCCTTTCACGCGTACAGCGCTGCGAACCGGAGGAAGTCGCGGTCGCCGTCGACTGGATGTTCGTCTGTTCTGGCCGCGCGCACACCCGGAACGGAGAGTCACTCCTTCCGCCATACGCACGGCTGCGCGCGGCCGAGTGCATCGGCATCGACTGCGCCGGTTACGCGAAGGCCGCTTCCGAGTGGCACGAGACGAACCGGTGGACGGTCATCTTCGCGTGCGAGCGCACGAAGAATGTCGGCATGTCGGTCGTTCTGCCGGTGACGGAGGTGTTCTATGAGGCGGTGCGCGGCGGCAGGCGCGCGAGCTTCGAGTGCTCCAGCTCCGACATCGTTGTGCCATCGCGCCATCTCATCATCGAGGCGGCCGCCGAACGGTACGGGCTCGACCCGCACGAGAACCCCACGTCAGCTATCAACGGCGCGATAATCGCGCAGATCTGCGCGCTGACGCGCCATGGACAGTGGCCGGGCCAATCCGTATATCACTGGTTGTCATTCGAGGGGACCGACACCAACACGAAGCGACTTGCGGCTCGCGGGTTCCGCTACATCGCCAAGCGAAGCGCGAAGTCCGGATATCCGTTGTGGGAACAGGTGGTTGACCTCCAGACGGGTCTCGGCGGCATTTCGCCCGTGCAGGCAGGGTTGCTCTACATCGGCGGCATCGCGTGCCCTTTGGTCCCGCCGCGGGACTAAGGCGTCGGCCGGTTCTTCGCCGCCCCGTCGACGAGCCGAAGCTGTGCGTTGGTTGCACGTCGCACGCTCGCGGCGCCGTGCGACCGCAGGAGCGCGACCGTGCGCAATTCCACGGGCGGCCGTGCCGCGAAGTCGAGCGGCGTCCAGCCTGAAGGGGTTCTGACATGTACATTAGCGCCCGCCTTCAGGAGCGTCTCGACGATGTCCGCGTAAGCGTCGTTCATCGAAAGCTGCGCCAATCGCAGCAGCGCCGTGCCACCTTCGCGATCGGTCGCATTCACGTCAGCGCCGAGCGCAATCAGCTCGCGCACGACCTCGCCACGTCCCATCATCGCCTGCGCTGCCAGCAGAGGCGTCAGCATCGAGTCTGATGCAACAACGGCGTTGACACTCGCACCGCGCGCCACCGCTTCTCGCATGGCGGCGATGTCGGCGCGGTCGCAGGCGACGATTAGCCGCCGACCCGGTGTCTCCTCCTTGCCCCCGCGTTCGTCCACGCCGCGCCTCCCTCGTGCCTTCTAGGCCGATAGGACGCCGGGATGCGAGGAATGTCAAGCGATAAGGACGTGCCGCCGCCGCTCCGCCTCCCAACCGGCGGAGCGGCGGCAATGCGGTCAGCTACCGGAAAGCAATGCCTTAAGGGCGACCTCCGCCTCCTCCAGCCGCGCCTTATGCTTGCCCGGGTTCTTGTAGGGTTCGGCGTTGTGAATGAAATCAACCAGCGCGCGCGCCTCGGCGGTGAGGTCCTCGGCGGAGACCTTCGACTTTGACGCGCGCTCGACCATTCCCTTCAGCCGGTCGCGGAAGGTCACCGCATCAAGGGCGGCGCGACCCTTCTTGATCTCTTCGTTAGCGCGCACCGAGTCCTTCAGCCGGGCGGCAAAGGCGGCCGGATCGATGCAGGCCGGGCAATAATCGTTCAGCCTCTTGATGAGCTGGTCCGACTCCTCGGACTGCTTGTTGCGCTCCAGCTCGGCTGCGATTGCCAGCACCGCCTTGCGGCAGTCTTGCCGCGCCTTGCGCGCACCCCGCTCGTAGGTCTGCGTCTCGGCCAGCAGCTCATCGGCGACCGGCACGTTGGTGTTCGAGCCTTTGCACCGGTCGCGGTCGGCCGTCAGCGGCTCGGCCTTCTTCTGCTTGTCCTCCGTGGAGCCGGAGGACGCCCGCACGGCAGCGATCTTCTTGTCGATGGCGGCGACCATCGTCTCGCGCAGGTCGGCGATGGCCTTCTTGTAGGCGGCCTCCGCGAGATCGGCGCGCTCCTGCGCCGTCGGCGGCGCGGTGCGGCCTTCCGGCGCCTGCGCGAAGGCAAGGGCGGCGCAGAGCGCCAGGGGGACGGCGGTACGTCTCGGCACCATTGGTTGACTCCTCATCGTGTGGACAGGGAAGGCCAGCGCGCGCTCACTCGCGCCGCGGCGGCGCCCTCTTCGGTGTGACGATCAGTCTACAACCTTAGGCCGCCCAAACGGCGAGAATTGTGACGATTGGTCCGTGGACGCTTGGGCGACCACCGTCGAGCGTCCTGCATGCGAGCCAAGGACCCCGATCGGGCGTTCCTGCGCGCGGTCGGCGAGGCCGTCCGCGCGGCCCGCGAGAAGCGCGAGCTTTCGCAAGAGGAACTCGCGCTGAGGATTCAGGTCGACCGCACCTACATCAGCGGCGTCGAGAGGGGCGTCAGGAACCCGACCGTCAAGATGCTCCGGCTCATCGCCGAGGGGCTCGGCGTGCGCGCCAGCGAGCTGGTGCGGCAGGCCGAGCGGGACTGAGTCGAGCTGAATCGTTCTTCGCCGCCACGCGGTCGGTCACGTTCAGATGGGCACCGAGCCCGCGCCCCCGGCACACGGCTGTCCGCCTGTTGGCCCACCGATGCGTCCGCAGGCGTCGGGCGCCGCGCCTCAATATTCGTCGGGCAGCAGCACGGTGGTCAAGGATCGATCGGCCTCCGTGATGATCCAGAACTTGGTTCCACTTTCCGCCCTGTAGGCGGAGAAAAGCCGGGTTCCGTCCGCGAGCGCCCGATCATTCGACGCCCTATCCTCAGCCCCGAGCTCGCCCCAATCGCCGACAGCGTGCCGCCTCAGCGCGCGCAGCATCTCGCTGGGCGGAATCGCGTCGATCGCACCCGGCGTCGCCACAAGCTGTCCGAGCGGGAACTTCGGCGCGCGCGGCAGGCCGCCGCTGAACGGACCGTCCCTTCCTCTCCCGTCGCTGCGATCGATCACGCGCACCCTCCCAGCCAAGACGGCTAGAGCACGCGCGCGAGAAAGGCAAGAGAATTCTCAACCGGTGCGACGTGCTTCCACGTCGCGCGCACGAAGCCCCCGCAGGGCCCTCGGATCGCACGTCGCGCGCGCGTTGAATGCGTATGCGCGGTTTCGACTTAGACACCTCGAAACGAATTCGATTAGACGAGGTCGCACCGCGCGACGATTCCCGACTAAGCTTGTCCGCGCAGAAGACAAGATTCGGGTTCGCACCGAAAGCCTGTAGAGGAGTCGCCCCAATGCCTCGCACGCTCTCCGTACTTGCGCTCCGTGCCGCCGTGATCGACCCGGCGAGGGGTTCTATCGTCATCGACCCCGCTCCGCTGGGCCACGCTAAAGCCCTGACGATGACGAAGACGGTCGTCCCCGATCGCGGCCCTACTTTGAAGGTGATCGGACCAGCGCGATCGACTGTGGCGTCATGCCCGGATGGCTGGATGCCTCAATGATTAACGTCAACTGGAACTGTTTCATGATTTCCCCAAGTGGGTCACTTCGACGGAGAACCGCATTCACGAGCAAGTTGCTTCCGGCGTGCGCCGCAATTGCGGCGATGGCGCCTTTCACGCTCGCTCAAGACGTTTGCTCCACAGCCAGCGCGGTGTTTGGCTCCGGTATCTACTTCTACGCCAGCACCGGATTCTCGGTTGCAGGTCCAATCAATACGTGCAGAGGTTCCGCCGATCCCTTCGACTTCTGGTACCTCTATACCGCAACGGCCACCGGTGTCGCGACTATCTCGAATTGCCCGGCATCGATCATGGCGCCCGGTGGTGCGCCGATCGTGGGACTGAACACCGCGATAGCCGTTTGGAATTCATCGGCGTGCCCGCCGACGGCCAAAATCGTCTGCGGAGACGGTGCGCCCGGCTGTCCGGGTGCGATCGAGTCCGAAGTCGTCTTTCCAGTCATCGCGGGCCAGAGCTATTACGTCCAAATCACCAATGGGCCGTCCTCGAACTTGCCCATATCGGGATTCATCGCGATCGTCGAAATGCCACCGATTCCCGGTGACGACTGCCTATCGGCATTGTCCGGTGTGTTGGGCGCAAACCCGAGCTCGAACATCGGCGCAACGACAACAGCGGGCGTAGGCTCGGCCTGCACGTTTGGTACCGCTTCGAACGAAATCTGGTACACGTTCGTCCCGATGTGCGTCGGCGACATGGGAGTGACGACTTGTGGCCCGACGGGCACGCTGCCCGATACGTTTATCGCGGTCTACGACGCTTGTCCGACGCAGGGCGGCGTCGAAATTGCCTGCAACGATAACAACAACGCGGGCACTTCATGCGTCGGCACTCTGCGATCAGCCGTAATGGTGCCCGTTATGGCGGGTAACATGTACTACATAGCAGTCGGCGGCCGAAATGGCGGTCAGGGCACATTTGACCTCACGATTCGATGCCGCATTTCCCACCAGTGGTCGCAGCCGACTGGCGCCGGTTCGTTGCGTTTGGAAGTCGTAAGCGGCACACCGGGTGCCTTTGTCTTTTCGCCGATCATGCTGGACATTCTCGCCCCTCCAGGCAGTGCCTTCCCGAATGGCTGGTTCTATGGGCTGGATATTCCCATTGCAGACTTGTTCAGCGAACTGTCATTCCCCCCTCCTTCTCCCTTCACGTCGACTCTCAACAACGCAGGATACTCACTGAATCTGGATCTCCCGGCAGGATCGGTGTCCTTTCTAATTGGCGTGACCTTGTGGTCGGTCGGCGTTGAGTTCAACCCGGCGACTTTCGTGGTCACCGGCTGGACCACACCTACGGCGTTCTTGATCACCACGTAGCGGTGCGGCGATTTTCGCCGCGCGAGAAATGCTTGAGAACGACATCCGGGCGTCACTCCAAATGTCTTGACAAGCAGGGAAAGAACCAAGGAACCCCGCCATGTTCCAACGATCTGCGCGACTGTGTGCATGCGTCTGTTTGGCAGCGACCGGTTATGGGCAGATATTCAACGAGCCTGCGCCTCCGGGAAACGTCCAAGGCTTGACCGTGACCGGCAACCTCATTCCGGGCGGGACCGTGTCCATCACGCTCGCCGGGACGCCGGGATCGACGACCCATATTCTGTTTGCGACCGACTCCGCCTACGTCACCTATCCGTTCGGAGTTGTTCTGCTCGGTTTCGAAAACCTGAATGTCATTTCAACCAGCCACCTTGACGCAACCGGAACCTTCGTTCTCACGTTTCCGAATCTCCCGTTCGCGCCAGTGGGCGCGACGCTGTACCTCCAGGCGATCATCGTTGCCCCTGACGGAACGATATCGCTCACAAACCGCTCGCGCGGCATATTTCAGGGCCAGATTAACAATCTGACGATCCAACCGCTGGGGTCGTTCAACGTCGACGTGGGAGCCACCCTTGCGTTCAACGTCGTGACGACCGGTGGTCAAGGCGTTCCTGTCTTGTCGGTCGCGTCACCGATGCCGCTCGCGACCAACATGACATTCGACGCCGCGACCGGCGTCTTTTCGTTCCACCCCGATTTGACGCAAGTGGGAACGAACAACGTCATTTTCAACGCGACGGACGCCGTGGAATCGAAGATGCGTCAGGCAACCATCACGGTCAACGCGCCGGTGCCGGGCGCAGCGACGCAGCTCTCCGGCGTCATGAAGGACGCAGGAACCGAGCTTCCGATTTCGAATGTGACGATCATGCTCGCAGGCGGGATGCCGTCTACGCTCAGCGCTTCCGACGGCTCGTTTACCCTGTCGGGGCTCCCGTCCGGTGTGGTCCCCATTCTGTTTGATGGACGGACGGCGGTGGACTATCCGCTACTGCCTGAGCCGATAACGATATTGCCTGGCGTCAATAACATCATCGCGCGGCCGGTATTCCTGCCGAATGTCAACGTGATGCAAAATGGCGGGGTCATGTATGATCCAGTCAGCACGATGCCCACAGCTGTTCCCGGGCCGTCGGGAATGATGCTGGAGATCATGCCCGGTTCGGCCAGCGTGCCCGGATCGGCAAGCATGCCGATGGGCACTCCGTACAGCGGAACGGTGACCATCGCTCCCGTCCCGCCTCAGAACTCTCCTCTGGGCCTTCCGCCGGGCATGATGCCGAACAGGCTTATCAGCATTCAGCCCGGCGGTATTCAGTTCAATCCGCCCGCGCAACTCACATGGCCGAACGACGACAGCTACCCCGCCGGAACCGTCCTCGAAATTTGGTCGGCCAACGAGGCGACCGGGCAATTCGAGAAGGTGGGCGACGCCGCCGTGCAGGCGGATGGAAAGATTCAGACCACCAGCGGCGGCATCGTTGTCGCATCGTGGCACATCGTAATCCCGCCGCCCGTCCTTGCGGCGACTGCCGACGGCGGGCCCGTTGCGGAATCCGGGGATCCCAAAGACGCACAGCCCATCTGCGGGAACAGTTGGACGGGAGCGGCGACCGGCATTCTGCACGAGACGCACTCGACTCCGCCCTACCGGACGATGGGGATCGACCGCTTCGTCACCCTTCAATACAACTCGGCTACGGCCGATACGAGGTCGCTTATTTTCACTGACGCGACGGTTCCGGCGATATCCGCCGTGCCGCTGGCGATTTCGGCCTGTGCGACCGTCGGGGGAGTGGCGGGAAGCCGCTCGTACGTCAACACGAGCGGCCTACCGGAAACGTCGGACCAGACCGTGCGTACGGTCGCGCAGCTCCCGCTCTCCGGTGCCGCGACCGGACTTTATGACTACACGCTTGAGGTCGCTAGTCATTTTCCCCTGACGTCGAGGTCGCTATTCGTGACGGGGAAAGCCCCGATCGTCGGACGTCAGGCCTCGGAGGTGGGAACCGGCTGGGCCATCGACGGCATCGACCGGCTCTATCCGCAGGCTGACGGTAGCGTCATGCTCGTCCAGGGGGACGGAAGCACGCTGATCTTTAGGTCGATTTCGCCAATGCCGGGCGGCCTATTGATGCAGATGTTCAACACGACGCAGCCTTTTTCCGCGCTCCTTAATCAGTTCGTCGGAATAAGCCCCGGAAACTTTTCCGTCACGACCGCAGGAGCCCAGCCCCTGACCGTCGGTTCTTCCATCATTCCCACGATCAATTTTCCCTTCGCGCCATTTTCAGCGGCCGCGTTTTACAACGTAGGGCCGAACGGCACCGTGCAGGGCTCCGGCGCCACGACGCCGCTCGGCGACGACATCAGTTTCCAGCCTCCGGGAGGAAACGACACGTTCGGAGTGCGCTTCAGCGGTTACGTCCACGTGCCCAACGGCGGAAATGTCACCTTCTCCGTCTATGTCGACGATGCCTGCACCCTGCGGGTCAACGGACAGCTTTTGATCTCGCAGACTTCCAGTTGCGGATTCTGCACGTTGTCGGGAACGCTCACTAATGCCCCTGCGGGCTGGTTGCCGATTCGACTCGATTTCGTCGAAAATACAGGTACCGCGCGCGTCGGACTTCAAGCGGTTGGCGGCGGCCTTCCTGGCGGGCTCATCCCTGCCGCGTTCCTTTCGACGACGCCCGGACCGCCCCCCACGTTCCCGTTCCTGCAATCGCCCGAAAGTGATTTCTCCACGCTCGTCCACAACAACGACGGCACGTATACGCGCACGCTGCCCGACGGTACGCGCGACCAGTTCACTACGTCCGGCGTCCAGACGGCAAAACTCGACCGCAGCAACAACATCACCACCTTCGCCTACGACGCGCTCGGCCGACTCACCGCCATCACCGACCCAGTCGGTCAGCTAAACCCGGCGCTCGGTCAGACGACCTTCACCTACGCGGGCGCATTTCTCAGCCAGATCACCTACCCCGGACCGAACGGGTCGCGCTCGACGACGCTTTCCCATGACGCCACGGGCCGACTTCTTTCGATCACGGACCCGGACGGAGGCACGCGGTCCTTCACGTACGACTCCGGCGGAAGAATGACGTCTCAGACGACCAAGACAGGTTCCCCGACCGTCTATAATTTTGATTCGGCTGGCCGAAACGTGCTCGTCATCAGGGCCGACGGATCGACCGCCGCGATCGCCACGGGTAACGGCAGGTTTGTCGCCGATCCGGTGACCGGCACCGCTGCGAATACGTCACCGGCCCTCGCCGTGACCGTCGACAACGTGTACACCAGCCACATCAACGGCGTCGGCGCGGAAGTGAGGTACACGCTCGATAACTCCGGCCGCACCACGAAGGAAATCGATCCGCTCGGTCGCACTACGCTCATCGAGCGCGACCCGAGCGGCCTGCCGACCATGGTGACGCGCCCGGACGGCTCCGTTGTCCGCACGGCTTACGACATCAGGGGCAATCCCGTGCTGATCGTCGAGGAGGGGACGAACGGACCGTCGGCCGACGACCGCACATGGGCCTTCGGGTACGACCCGGTGTTGAATGTCCTTACGTCCGTCACCGACCCGATGGGCAACCTCAACAGCACGGGCGTCACCACCCGCATCAGCTATGACGCCTTCGGCCGCCCGGTCAGCGTGCGCAACGCGATGGACGTGGTCACCACCTTCGCCTACGACGAGGCGGGATATGGAGCGAGCGGCCTGAGCGGGCTGCTCACAACTGTCACCGCGGCCGCCGGAATGGCCAGCCAAACGGTCAGCCACTTCGCCTACAACATGCGGGGGCTGTTGGAGGAGTCCACCGACCCGGCGGGACGCAAGACCTCCTACACCTACGACGGCTCGGGCTACGTCCAGAGCGTCACCGTCAAAGGCAGCTCGGCTTCAACGGCCGACGATCAAACCACGACCTACGTCTACGACGCCATGGATCGCGTAACGGCGATCACCGACGCGCTCGGCGGCGTCACGTCGCTTACCTACATGGCCGACGGAAACGTCCAGAGCGTCCACGACGCCAAACTCGTCCCCGGCCCCGGCGTGACCTCCTACCTCTACGACGCGCGCGGCCGCCTGCAAAGCCGGATCGATCCTCTCGGCCACGCCGAAACCTACGCCTACGGCGGCGAAGGGGAGCTGATCCAGTTCACTGATCGCAAGGGGCAGATTTTCGGTTGGGGTTACGACCCGGCCGGGCGAGTGCTGTTCAAGACCCGCCCGGCCGTCGGCGGCGGTCCCGAAACCGTCCTCTACACCTATCAGGTGGGCACCGACAACCTCGCCTCGGTGAGCGACGCGGACTCCTCCGTGTCGTTCACGTGGGACGCGTTCAGAGAGCTGGCGTCGACCGCCACGGCGGCGACGTCGAACCAAGCTGCCACGCTGATCACCTACGGCTACGACAAGAACGGCAACCGCACGTCGATGACGGGCACGGAAGGCGGCCAGACGTTCACGTCGGTCACCTACACGGTTGACGCGCTCGACCGGCTGACCAACCTCAGCGACTCTGCCAACAATGTGCAGGCGGCCTTCCAGTACGACACGCTCTCGCGCCGCACGCGCCTCGACCGCACCTTCCCCGGCTTCGCTGCGCGAACGTGCTACGGCTACAGCACGGGCGGCGACCTGCTGTCGATCGATCACCGGTACAGCCCGGGCGGCGGCTGCGGCTCGGGCACGCTGCTTTCAAAGTTCGCCTACACCTACAACGCGCTCGGCCTGCGCGATTCGATGACCGAGGACCGCCCGGCCTTCGGCTTCACCGGCGCCACGCACCTCTACGGCTACGACCCGCTGAACCGGCTGGTTTCCGCGGCGCACCCGAACGATCCGTCCGAGTCGTTCACCTACGACCCCGTCGGCAACCGCCTGACTTCCGGATCGAATCCGTTCGTCTGGCAGTACGGATTTGCGGACCAACTCTTGAGTGACGGCACGTCGACCTACGGCTACGACTTAAGCGGCAACCGCAGCACCAGGACCGCGGCGCCGCCCGCCGCCACGACCACGTACGCCTATGACGCCGAAAATCTGCTCGTCGGCGCTCAACAAGGCGCGACGACGCTCACGACGCAGCTCTACGACGGACTGAACCGGCGCATTCAGACGACTGACTCCGCAACCACGACCTCGGTTTACGACGGCCTCGACGCCGTGCTCATCCGCCAAGGTGCCAACGCCACGCGCGTGGTATTCGGACCCGGCATCGACGAACCGCTTTTCTACATCGCGAATGGGGCGGCTTCTGTTCCCGTCGCCGATGCACTTGGTTCGGTCACGGAAGAAGTCGGTCCTGGCGGTTCCGTCCAGCGCGCGCGCCGCTACCTCGCATTTGGCGGCATATCCGCAACAGCAGGCGCGGCGCAACCAGCGCCGTTTGGGTACACGGCCCGCGAATTCGATGGGTCAATCGGATTGCAGTATTCGAGGGCAAGACATTATGACGCGAACATCGGACGCTTTGCGCAGCAAGATCCTATCGGCATTGACAGTGGAACCACCAATCTCTATGATTATGCGAGTATGAATCCGCAAAGTCTATTGGACCCGACTGGTCTGGAGTCGCAGAGCGCGGTCACGCATTGCGCGGCAACTTGCGCGGATCTGCTATATTCTGACGACGTCATAGGTGACGTGCTAAATGGGATAAATACAACCAGCTCAATTGCGGCGACTCCGATACCGAAAGCCTTGATTGGTGTGCCGACGCCTGCGGGAGCGAGCATCTTTACGAATCCCGTAAGTCTGATGGAGCATGGACTCGTTAGACTCAAAGTTGGCGTAGCCGAAGGTAAGTACGGTACTCGAATACTTCGGACTTCGACACTTGGCACGAAGAGTGTCTGTCGTCTGCTCGGCCGCGTCAACGCGTTGGCGGCTTTCAGCTTCGATGCGTCGGCATTGGCGACGTGCACCATAGGATGTATTCGTAATGGTTTATGACTAATCCGGCAGATGATTGGGAGGCAGGGGTGCGCCGCGTGTTGTGCGCATACGGCGCTTTGCCATTGGCTGAGCTCCGCGGCGACATGTATCTGTTGAAAGATCTGCGTATTCCAGCTGGCGATTTGTCGGACATGGCCGCGGAATTGGAGCGATTGGCGGGCGTTGATGTTCGCTGGCGAGAGTGGCGCCGTGTGAATACAGTGGACGACGTAATGGCGCTGCTTACCAGATACAGGCGCGAGGAGTCGGCGTAGGCGACCGGCATCGATGACGGCGCGCGGGTTCTATTACCCATTGAGGAACCGGATGTTGCGGGCGCGCCTCAGTGATGTCACGGTTGCCACTCCACCATCTCAACCACGCACTCTCCCGCCGCGGCCTTGACCCGCTCCTGATAGCTCGCCTCGCGGACCCATGGCACGCGGTGGCGCGTCAGGCCGTCGAATAGCCGGACGTTTGGGCGGACCTCTGCATTCAGGTTGCGTCCCTTGATGACGATGCGCTGACCGGCGGCAGAAATCGTGATGCCTTCGGATGGGTCGTAGTCGATCTGGTCGAACAGCGCATACGCGACGGCGCGGACGTTGCCGTTCTTCTTGCGCAGCTGGAGCATGACGCAGCGATCCCGGATGCCGCGGGTCCAGCCGAAGGCGCCGCAGTCGAGCGTGGCTTCCTCTTCGAGTTCGGTCGCCGATGCGCTGGCCGCCTGCCGATCGGCGTACTTCTTGAGGAAGCTCTCATCCATGCGCGCGCTCCGGCTCGCGGTCTCGCTCGGGCGCGCGGGTCGGGTTCTCGAGCGACGGAAGCCGCCGGAGGCGCAGGGCGCGGTCCCGCAGTAGCTCGGTCGCGGTCACGCGGTCGGCGGTGGTGCCGACGGCTTCTTTCAGGGCGTCCTTGTCGTCGGTGTAAATCGTCGCGCTGCGGCGGCCTCGGCTGATGGAAACGTAGAGCTGCTCACGGGACGCGGCGCGGAACGACTGACTCGATTCGGCGATGAAGACGTGATCGACCGTCCGTCCCTGGGATGCGTGACTCGTCACGCAGTAGCCGTGCGACAGGAAGCCGAAGTCCTTGGCTACCGTCCACCCGTTCGAGAGGATCACGTTGCCCTGCCAGTCGAAGCCTTTGACGGCGTAGGTCGCGCCCGTGCGCAGCTCGTGGTTGCCGTCGAGGGTTTCGCCGCCCTTGGTGATGCGGACGACGTCGCCGGGGGACAGTGACAGCTTCGAGGGGTGGTAGAGCTGGAACTTGTCGGGATCGGCGGTCGGGAGGGGGCTGTCTCCCACCACGATGCGCTCGCCCTTTCGGTGGCCTTTGGCGGTCTGGTTGAAGACCAGCACGTCGCCCCGTGCGAAGTTCGCCGGGTTCGAACGCTCGGCCTGCGTCAGGTTCGCGGCCTTGAGGACGGAGAACGTGCGCTCCTCGATGCCGAGCCGCCCGTTGGCCTTGAGCGTCTCGCGCACGGCTTGGGTCGTGCGCTCGGCCTCGGCGTGGGTGGGGGAGACGATGAGGGCGGTCTGTCCCTTGGCGACGGTAGACACGTAGTCGTCGGCCAGCACGCGGTAGCGCTCGTCTCCGGCGATCTCGCGCACCCAGCCCATGTCGTCGAGCAGGCGAAATCCCTCGGCGACCTTTCCTTCGCTGAGCGCTTGTACGGCGCGCTTGTACTCGCCCTTCTGCCGCATGATCTCTTTGATTTCGGCGGGACGGACTCCGGCTTCCTCTTCGAGCAGGCGCAGCGCAGCGCCACGCTCGACCGAGCCGTGCTGCCTGCGGTCGCCGGAAAGCACGACGCGGGCGTCGAGCTCGCCCACCAGCTCGAAAAGCTCATCCATCGTGCGCGACGACAGCAGCCCGGCCTCGTCGATCCACAGCACGTGCCCCGCGAGCCCCGCTTGCATCCGCTTGTCCTTGAGCAGCCGGGCGACCGTGTCGGCCTCTTCGAATCCTTCCTCGCGCAGCACGCCACGGCTGGCGTCGGCCGACGGCGCGAAGACGGCGACGCGCGTTCCCGCCGCTTCGATCGCCGCGCAGGTCTCCTGCATCATCGTCGTCTTGCCGGTGCCCGCGACGCCGCGCACCAGCATCACGCGGTCGGGCGAATGCAGCACATGCTCGACCGCCGCACGCTGTCCGGCGTTGAGCCAATCGCGCTGAAACACGTGCGGCCCGGAAGCGAGCGGCGCGCAGGTGCCGCGGCCCTCGCGGGCGAACGCAACCATGCGCGCCTCCTCTTCGAGGACGTCCGCCGTCGTCGCGCAGAGCTGCCCGTCGCGCTCGGCTGTGAGCAGCCCGGAGTCCTTCAGCGCGGACTTCACCTCTTCGGGTGTGGCCTTGCCGACCGCGAATTTGAGCGCGGCCGTTTCGAGCGCCCGGTAGGGGACAACGGCGCTGCGCTCGAAGCAGTGGTCGATCGCGTGAAGCGCGGCGGTCTTGGCTGCTTCGTCTC
>JADMIO011201732.1_pt1 | contig 28069 bp, 23 predicted proteins | sample 8958161 | NCBI WGS metagenome assembly JADMIO01 (sample SAMN16585339, study PRJNA669376) | soil metagenome | isolation source: Crop rotation soil | place: USA: Cullars Rotation, Alabama | collected 2011 | reverse complement strand
TTGCCGAGTCGATCTGCTCGAGCCGATAACCGTAGTTGTAAACCGGCACGACGCGATAGCCCGTTTCAGGGCGCAGGTCGAGTTTCTTGCGGACCTGGCTGACATGCGTATCCACCGTGCGCGTGGCAAGGTCGCCGCTCTGGCCCCAGACCGCTTCGCGCAAATGGCCGCGCGACATCAGGCGGCCCATGTTCCGGAAAAGGACCACGGCGAGGTCGAACTCCTTCGGGGTCAGGTCGACCGAGGCGCCGTTGTGGCGGATCTCGCTGCGCTGGGTGTCGATCTCGTAAGGCGGGAAGCTGAGTTGCTTCTGCTCTTGCTGCGGGTACGCGCGGCGCAGGAGCGCGTTGACGCGCGCCAGCAATTCCTGGCGACGCGCAGGCTTGACCATGTAGTCATCTGCGCCGGCTTCGAGCGCGAACACGATGTCTTCCTCGGAGTCGCGGACCGTGACGAAGAGCACCGGCACCCGCTTGGAGACGTTGCCGCGGATCCACTTGAGCACGTCCGCGCCCGACACGTCGGGCACCTGCCAGTCGAGCACGTACAGGTCGAAGCTCTCGCGGCCGGCCAGGCGCATGGCTTCGCGTCCGCTGGTGTAGGCGTGGACATCGTGGCCGGCATCGGCCAGCCAGCGCTTCACCAGCGCGAGCTGGTCCGGGTCGTCTTCAAGTATGGCGATTCGCAAAGAAAGCTCCGCCCCCGCGGCCGATCGAATTTCACAGAGTTTGACAGATGATAAGCCCAACCGTATGGGTCGAGGTAGCCGGGTTCGCCCCGGGGCGCCTGCCGGGGCCTATGTCAGAATCCGTCGCTTTTCGGCAAGGGCCCAAAAAATGCGCATCGGCATTCTCGGCGGCGGCACCATCGCCCGGCTATTCCTGGAGCACATCAAGCGTGGCGACCTTGGTGGCGGCATCGACGTGGCGGCGATCTGCGGTCGGAGCGCCGCATCGCAGGGCGCGACGCTGGCTCGCGAATTTGGCGTTCCTTTTGTCGTCGGGGCCAGCGCACTGGCGGCGACCAAACCTGACGTCGTCATCGAGGCCGCCTCGCATGAGGCCGTTCGTGAGCACTTGGTCGGCCTGCTTTCGGCCCGAATCGCTGTGATCGTCCTTTCGGGCGGCGCCCTCGTGGACGACGCGTTGCGGGCAAAGGCGGAAAAGGCGGCTGAGGAACACGGCGTCCTGCTCTACGTTCCCTCCGGTGGCATTGGTGCGCTCGATGCACTGAAGGCTGCGTGCATCGCAGGCGTTGACGAGGCCTCGATCCAGGTGGCGAAGCCGCCCGCGGCATGGAAGAAGATTCCCTTTGTCGAAGCCCTCGGCGTTGACCTGGACAAGCTCACCGAAGCGAGGATCCTGTTCGAAGGTCCGGCGCGCGAGGGGGTGCCGCATTTCCCTCAGAACGTGAACATCGCCGCAGTGCTTTCGATGGCCGGCATCGGGTTCGATCGCACCAGACTGCGTGTGATCGCCGATCCCGCGCTGAAACTGAACACCCACACCATCCGTATCCTGGGGGCGAGCGGGGCGATCACGATCGTGCTTGAAAACGTGCCTGCCCCGGACAATCCCAAGACCGCCTGGCTCGCCTGCTATAGCGCCTTGGCCGCGCTCAAGCAGCTCAACACCCAAGTCCGCTACGGCACCTGAAATCTTCAGGCTGGTGGGTGATGTGAGCGCTTGCTAACAGCGCTTTACCGGAAATCCGGCCTGTAGGTGTGACGCCGACCAAACTTCCTTGACCAACTGACGGAATTACCAGATAATTTCGGGTTCCGCCGGAGGGGTGCCCGAGTGGTTAAAGGGGGCAGACTGTAAATCTGTTGGCCTTGCGCCTACGTTGGTTCGAATCCAACCTCCTCCACCAGGCACGGCATGCCGGGACAGCAGGTGCAAGCAAGGCGGCGTGAACAGGCAGGGCGGCGAATGACGGGTGGCGCGGGTAGCAAGGTCGAGTCCAAGGCGCGGGTGTAGCTCAATGGTAGAGCAGAAGCCTTCCAAGCTTACGACGAGGGTTCGATTCCCTTCACCCGCTCCAGTGAATTCGCCCATGTAGCTCAGTGGTAGAGCACTCCCTTGGTAAGGGAGAGGTCACGCGTTCAATCCGCGTCATGGGCACCAGGCAGCAAGGCAGCAAATCGGCAAATCGGGGCAGACAAAACTTCATTCGGGAAGATCATGGCAAAAGGCAAATTCGAGCGCACCAAGCCGCACGTGAACGTGGGGACGATCGGGCACGTGGACCATGGCAAGACGACGCTGACGGCGGCGATCACGACGGTGCTGTCCAAGAAGTTCGGCGGCGAGGCGAAGGCCTACGACCAGATCGACGCGGCGCCCGAGGAAAAGGCGCGCGGCATCACGATCAACACCGCGCACGTGGAGTACGAGACGAAGAACCGCCACTACGCGCATGTCGACTGCCCGGGGCACGCGGACTACATCAAGAACATGATCACCGGTGCGGCCCAGATGGACGGGGCGATCTTGGTGGTGTCGGCCGCCGACGGCCCGATGCCGCAGACGCGCGAGCACATCCTCCTGGCTCGCCAGGTGGGCGTGCCCTACATCGTGGTGTTCATGAACAAGGCCGACATGGTCGACGATGCCGAGCTGCTCGAGCTGGTGGAGATGGAGGTTCGCGAGCTGCTCTCGAAGTACGAGTTCCCGGGCGACAAGACGCCGATCGTGATCGGCTCGGCGCTGAAAGCGCTCGAAGGCGACACGGGCGATCTTGGCGAAGGCGCGATCATGAAGCTGGCCGATGCGCTGGATGCCTACATCCCGACGCCTGAGCGGGCGATCGACGGGGCGTTCCTGATGCCGGTGGAGGACGTGTTCTCGATCTCCGGGCGCGGCACGGTGGTGACGGGGCGCGTCGAGCGCGGGATCGTGAAGGTGGGCGACGAGATCGAGATCGTGGGGATCCGGCCGACGACCAAGACGGTGTGCACGGGCGTGGAGATGTTCAGGAAGCTACTGGATCAAGGCCAGGCGGGGGACAACCTCGGGGTGCTCTTGCGCGGCACCAAGCGCGAGGAAGTCGAGCGCGGCCAGGTGCTGGCCAAGCCCGGCAGCATCACGCCGCACACGAAGTTCGAGTGCGAGGTGTACGTGCTCAGCAAGGAAGAGGGCGGGCGGCACACGCCGTTCTTCAACAACTACCGGCCGCAGTTCTACTTCCGCACGACGGACGTGACGGGCGCGGTGGTGCTGCCTGCGGGCACCGAGATGGTGATGCCCGGGGACAACATCAAGATGACGGTGACGCTGATCGCGCCGATCGCGATGGAGCAGGGGCTGCGCTTTGCCATCCGCGAGGGCGGCAAGACCGTGGGCGCCGGCGTCGTCGCAAAGGTCCTCGAGTAAGGGGCGTCGCAAAAGGGTTCAGCCCGCAGGCCAATAGCTCAACTGGCAGAGCGTCGGTCTCCAAAACCGAAGGTTGGGGGTTCGATTCCCTCTTGGCCTGCCAACAGACAAGCAGCAAAGCAACAGAGGCTCCAGAAGCAAGGTAGATGGCGGATACGATCAAGCTGGTAGTGGCGGCGCTCCTGGTGGCCGCGGGGGTCGCGGGTTACTACGCGCTGGGCGAGTCGGCGCTGATCCTCAAGGTGCTGGCGATCCTCGCGGGGATCGCGGCAGGCGCCGCAGTGGCGTGGTTTACCGAGCCCGGCAAGCAGTTCGTCGCTTATGCGGGCGAATCGGTGGTCGAGGCGAAGAAGGTCGTCTGGCCGACGCGCAAGGAAACGATCCAGACGACCGCGGCGGTATTCGCGTTCGTCGTTGTAATGGCGGTATTTCTCTGGGTGAGCGACAAGACGCTCGAATGGGTGCTGTACGACATCATCCTGGGCTGGAAAAAGACATGACGGCAAAAGACACGGCGACAAAAGACGCAGCGTTGGCGGGCAAGCGCTGGTATGTGGTCCACGCCTATTCGGGCTTCGAGAAATCGGTCCAGCGCGCGCTGGAGGACCGCATCAACCGCGCGGGCATGCAGGACATGTTCGGCAAGATCCTCGTGCCGGTGGAAGAAGTGGTCGAGATGAAGAGCGGCCAGAAGCACATGTCCGAGCGCAAGTTCTTTCCCGGCTACGTGCTGGTCGAGATGGAAATGAACGACGACACCTGGCACCTGGTGAAGAACACCAACAAGGTCACCGGGTTCGTCGGCGGCACGGCAACCAAGCCCTCGCCGATCCCGCAGCGCGAGGTCGACGCGATCATGCAGCAGGTGAGGGAAGGTGTCGAAAAACCCAAGCCCAAGGTGCTGTTCGAAGTGGGCGAGCTGGTGCGCGTCAAGGACGGCCCGTTCACCGACTTCCAGGGTTCGGTCGAGGACGTGAACTACGAGAAGAGCCGCCTGCGCGTGGCGGTCACGATTTTCGGGCGCTCGACGCCCGTCGAGCTCGAGTTCGGCCAGGTGGAGAAAGCCTGACCGGAATTCGTTCGGCAGTACGGCAGTTCGTTTTTTAACCGGGGAGAGCGCGAAGCAGCGCTCGCTTGAACCCACCAGGAGAGCCACATGGCAAAGAAGATCGTCGGCTTCGTGAAGCTGCAAGTGCCGGCGGGCAAGGCGAATCCCTCGCCGCCCATCGGTCCCGCGCTCGGCCAGCGCGGCCTCAACATCATGGAATTCTGCAAGGCGTTCAACGCCCAGACGCAGAAAGTGGAGCCGGGCCTGCCCCTGCCCGTGGTCATCACCGCGTACGCGGACAAGAGCTTCACCTTCATCATCAAGACCCCGCCGGTCTCGGTGCTGATCAAGAAGGCCGCGGGCCTTGACAAGGGCAGCCCGCGCCCGCACACCGACAAGGTGGGCAAGATCACCAGGAAGCAGGTCGAGGACATCGCCAAGGTGAAGATGCCCGACCTCAACGCCGCCAGCCTCGATGCGGCAATGAAGACCGTCGCGGGCAGCGCCCGTTCGATGGGCGTCGTCGTGGAGGGGATGTAACCATGGCCAGGATTTCCAAGCGCCGCAAGGCACTCGACGGCAAAGTCGATCGCGCAAAGGTCTACCCGGCGCTCGACGCGATGAAGCTCGTCAAGGACACCTCGACCGCCAAGTTCGACGAGTCGGTCGACGTGGCGGTCAACCTCGGCATCGATGCCAAGAAATCCGACCAGACGGTGCGCGGCGCGGTCGTGCTGCCGGCGGGCACGGGCAAGAAAGTGCGCGTCGCGGTGTTTGCGCAAGGCGATAAGGCAGCCGCGGCAAAAGCCGCCGGCGCCGAGCTCGTCGGCTTCGAGGACCTTGCCGAGCAGATCAAGGGCGGCAATCTCGACTTCGACGTGGTGATTGCCTCCCCGGACACCATGCGCGTGGTCGGCCAGCTCGGCCAGATCCTCGGCCCGCGCGGCCTGATGCCGAACCCGAAGGTGGGCACGGTGACGCCTGACGTGGCCGGCGCGGTCAAGAACGCCAAGGCGGGCCAGGTGCAGTTCCGCGCCGACAAGGCCGGCATCGTCCAGTGCACGATCGGACGCGCCTCGTTCTCGCCGGAGCAGCTGAGCGAGAACCTCATGGCGCTGGTCGAGGCGCTCAACCGCGCGAAACCGGGCAACACGAAAGGCGTGTACCTCAAGAAGGTCTCGGTCTCGAGCACGATGGGCCTGGGCGTGAAGGTCGACGTTTCGTCGGTCTCCACGCAGCAGCCGCAACAACAGTAAAGGCTTTGGGCAGCCGCCGGTCCCCCGGGACGGGCGGTCGTCTAAGACCGTAGGGGCCTGGGGCGCATTTTTCGAGCGCGCTGCGCAGGCTTAATCGAGCAGCAGCCCTACGCAGACGGTGTACCCAAAACAGGATGCAGTCGTCCTGAAGAACGGTCGCCGATGGTGGGCCGGCGCAGCAAGGCAGTAGCCGGCCCGTTTCGCAACAGTTAGACCAGGAGGTAGACCCCTTGGGCATGAGTCTGGAACAGAAGCAGACCGTCGTGTCGGAAGTCTCCGCGCAATTGGGCAAGGCCCAGGCGGTGATCGTCGCGGAATATCGCGGCCTCGACGTCGGTCGCATCACGGACCTGCGGGCCAGGGCGCGAGCTTCCGGTGTTTACCTGCGGGTGCTGAAAAACACCCTCGCGCGGCGCGCCGTCACCGGCACCCCGTTCGAGAAGCTGTCCGACAAGATGGTCGGGCCGCTGATGTACGGCATCTCGCAGGACCCGGTGGCCGGCGCCAAGGCGCTATCGGAGTTCGCCAAGGACAATGAGAAATTCGTGATCAAGGCCGGCTCGATGCCGAACAGCCTGATGTCCCCCCAGGACATCAAGGCGTTGGCGACGATGCCTAGCCGCGAAGAGCTCATTGCCAAGCTGCTCGGCACCATGCAGGCGCCGGTGGCCAAGCTCGTCCGCACCATGAATGAGGTGCCGGCCGGGTTCGTGCGCGCGCTCGCCGCAGTCCGCGACCAGAAGGAAAAACAGGCGGCCTAGCCGCTTCTTCACCCAACCGATTCTTCAGGAACCACCTTTTTTCGGAGTTTGAACATGGAACGCGCACAAATCCTCGAAGCAGTTTCGAACATGACCGTCCTCGAGCTTTCCCAGCTCATCAAGGACATGGAAGAGAAGTTCGGCGTCTCGGCCGCCGCGGCGGTTGCAGTGGCCGCGCCGGCCGCCGGCGCCGCCGCCGGCGGCGGTGCCGCCGCGGAAGAGAAAACCGAGTTCACCGTGGTGCTGACCGCCGCGGGCGAGAACAAGGTCAACGTGATCAAGGCCGTCCGCGAGATCACCGGCCTGGGCCTCAAGGAAGCCAAGGACCTGGTCGACGGCGCGCCGAAGCCGGTCAAGGAAGGCGTCAACAAGGCCGACTCGGACGCCATCGTCAAGAAGATCACCGACGCCGGCGGCAAGGTCGAGGTCAAGTAACAGGGCACAGCAGGCGGGCGGCCCGGGAACCTTTCCGGGCCGCGAGCCTCTTTTATTGATACCTCATCCCTTCAGAGTGCAAAACCAGAACGCAAACCGCCCCGCTGAAAGGCAGGGCTGCGTCCTGGTTTTGTCCTTTGAAAGCATCGAAGCGCGCAGGGTTTTTCCCCGCGCGCCTCACCACTGACCGGGAGCATTCATGACCTATTCCCTCACCGAGCGTAAGCGCATCCGCAAGAGCTTTGCCAAGCGGGCCGCGGTACTCAACGTGCCGTTCCTGCTGGCCACGCAGCTGGAGTCCTTCACCGCGTTCCTGCAGGCGGCGGTGCCGGGCGAATCGCGCAAGAACGAGGGCCTGCAGGCGGCGTTCACGTCGATCTTCCCGATCAGCAGCCACTCAGGCAACGCGCGGCTGGAATTCGTCAGCTACGCGCTCGGCGAGCCGCCGTTCGACGTCAAGGAATGCCAGCAGCGCGGCCTCACGTTCGCGAGCCCCCTGCGCGCCAAGGTGCGCCTCACGATCCTCGACAAGGAGGCGGCCAAGCCCACCATCAAGGAAGTGAAGGAACAGGAGGTCTACATGGGCGAGATCCCGCTCATGACCAACACCGGCTCTTTCGTCATCAACGGCACCGAGCGGGTCATCGTCTCCCAGCTGCACCGCTCGCCCGGCGTGTTCTTCGAGCACGACCGCGGCAAGACCCACAGCTCGGGCAAGCTGCTCTTCTCGGCGCGCGTGATTCCCTACCGCGGCTCGTGGCTCGACTTCGAGTTCGACCCGAAGGATTTCGTCTACTTCCGCGTCGACCGTCGCCGCAAGATGCCGGTGACGATCCTCCTCAAGGCCCTCGGCTACACGCCGGAGAGGATCCTGAAGGAATTCTTCGCGTTCGACACGTTCCATATCGACGCGCAGCACGTGCGCTTCGACCTAGTGCCCGAGCGCCTGCGCGGCGAAGTGGCGCGCTTCGACATCCTCGACAAGTCGGGCACGCCGATCGTCGCCAAGGACAAGCGCATCACGGTCAAGCACATCCGCGACATGGATGCAGCCGGCATCAAGAAGATCGACGCGCCGGACGAATACCTGCTCGGCCGCACGCTAGCCCATAACGTGGTGAGCGAGGACGGGGAGATCATCGCCAACGCGAACGACGAGATCACCGAGACGGTGCTCGCCCAATTGCGCGAGTCGAAGGTCAACAAGATCCAGACCCTGTTCACGAACGACCTCGACCAGGGCGCGTACGTCTCGCAGACCCTGCGCATCGACGAGACCGCCGACCTCAACGCCGCGCGCATCGCGATCTACCGCATGATGCGCCCCGGCGAGCCGCCGACGGAAGACGCGGTGGAGGCCCTGTTCAACGGCCTCTTCTTCGCCGAAGAGCGCTACGACCTCTCGTCGGTGGGCCGCATGAAATTCAACCGCCGCGTCAAGGCCCCGAGCGAGTACAGCTGGCAAATCCGCCTCAAGAACCTTGCGCTGCCCAAGGAGGCCGAGGAGGCGGTGCGCGAGTACTTCGGCAATGTTCCCGAGATGCACCTCAACAAGGTGAGCCTCGAGGGCATCGACAGCCAGGAAGCGGCTCAGTCCGTCGTCGACAAGATGTTCGCCGACCTCAAGTCCAAGGGCGTCGACAAGACCAAGCTGGACGTCAAGATCGAGCAGCGCCTCACGCTTTCGCCCAAGGACATCGTCGAGGTCATCCGGATCCTCGTCGAACTGCGCAACGGCCGCGGCGACATCGACGACATCGACCACCTCGGCAACCGCCGCGTGCGCTCGGTGGGCGAGCTTGCGGAGAACCAGTTCCGCGCCGGCCTCGTGCGCGTGGAGCGCGCAGTCAAGGAGCGCCTGTCGCAAGCGGAATCGGACAACCTGATGCCGCACGACCTGATCAACGCCAAGCCGATCTCGGCGGCGATCAAGGAGTTCTTCGGCTCGTCGCAGCTGTCGCAGTTCATGGACCAGACCAACCCGCTGTCCGAGATCACGCACAAGCGGCGCGTCTCGGCGCTTGGACCCGGCGGCCTCACTCGCGAGCGCGCCGGTTTCGAGGTGCGCGACGTGCACCCGACCCACTACGGACGTGTCTGCCCGATCGAGACGCCCGAAGGCCCGAACATCGGCCTCATCAACTCGCTGGCCCTGTATGCGCGCACCAACAAGTACGGCTTCCTCGAGACGCCGTACCGGAAGGTCGCCAACAGCAAGGTCACCGACCAGATCGATTTCCTGTCGGCGATCGAGGAAGGCAACTACGTCATCGCGCAGGCCAACGCGCAGATCGACAAGAACGGCAAGCTGGTCGACACGCTGGTCTCGTGCCGCAACAAGAACGAGTTCTCGCTCTCGACGCCGGACCGCGTGGAGTACATGGACATCGCCCCGGCGCAGATCGTGTCGGTGGCGGCCTCCCTGATCCCGTTCCTCGAGCACGACGACGCGAACCGCGCGCTGATGGGCTCGAACATGCAGCGCCAGGCGGTGCCTTGCCTGCGCCCGGAAAAGCCGCTGGTCGGCACCGGCGTGGAGCGCACCGCGGCCGTGGATTCCGGCACCTGCGTCGTCGCGTTGCGCGGCGGGCTGGTCGATTACGTCGATGCCACCCGGATCGTCGTGCGCGTCAATGACGACGAGACGGTGCAGGGCGACGTCGGCGTGGACATCTACAAGCTCACCAAGTACACGCGCTCCAACCAGAACACGAACATCAACCAGCGCCCGATCGTCAAGGTCGGCGAGCGCATCGCCAAGGGCGACGTGGTGGCCGACGGCGCCTCGACCGACCTCGGCGAGCTCGCGCTCGGCCAGAACATGCTGGTCGCGTTCATGCCCTGGAACGGCTACAACTTCGAGGATTCGATCCTCATCTCCGAGCGCGTCGTGGCGGAAGACCGCTTCACCTCGATCCATATCGAGGAGCTGACGGTCGTCGCCCGTGACACCAAGCTGGGCGCCGAGGAAATCACGCGCGACATCTCGAACCTCTCGGAAGGCCAGCTTGCGCGGCTGGACGAGTCGGGCATCGTCTACATCGGCGCGGAAGTCGAGGCCGGTGACGTGCTCGTGGGCAAGGTCACGCCCAAGGGGGAGACCCAGCTCACGCCGGAAGAGAAGCTGCTGCGAGCGATCTTCGGCGAGAAGGCCTCGGACGTTAAGGACACCAGCCTGCGCGTGCCCTCCGGCATCTCGGGCACCGTGATCGACGTGCAGGTCTTCACGCGGGAAGGCATCGAGCGCGACAAGCGCTCGCAGCAGATCATCGAGGACGAGCTGCGCCGCTACAAGACCGACCTCGCCGACCAGATGCGCATCGTCGAGACGGACACGTTCGAACGCCTCGAGCGCCTGCTCACGAACAAGGTGGCCAACGGCGGCCCGAAGAAGCTCGCCAAGGGCACCAAGATCGCCAAGGCGTACCTGGAGACGGTCGAGAAGTACGACTGGTTCGACATCCGCCTCGCGAACGAAGAGGCCGCGGGACAGGTCGAGTCGCTCAAGGAGTCGATCGCGCAGAAGCGCCGCGAGTTCGATGCCGCGTTCGAAGCCAAGAGGAAGAAGCTCACGCAGGGCGACGAGCTTCCCCCGGGCGTGCTCAAGATGGTCAAGGTGTATGTCGCGGTCAAGCGCCGCCTGCAGCCCGGCGACAAGATGGCCGGCCGCCACGGCAACAAGGGCGTGATCTCCAAGATCACCCCGGTTGAAGACATGCCGCACATGGCCGACGGCACGCCGCTCGATATCGTGCTGAACCCGCTGGGCGTGCCCTCGCGGATGAACGTCGGGCAGATCCTGGAAACGCACCTGGGCTGGGCCGCCAAGGGCCTGGGCCTCAAGCTCGGCGAGATGATCAAGCAGCAGGCCAAGGCCGTCGAGATCAAGAAGATGCTGCAGAAAATCTACAACTCCTCCGGCCGGGAGGAGGGCGTCGAGGACCTGAACGACGACGAAGTCGTGCAGCTCGCCAACAACCTCCGGGGCGGTGTCCCGTTCGCGACGCCGGTGTTCGACGGCGCTTCGGAATCGGAAATCAACTCGATGCTGGAGATGGCCGGGTTGCCCGCTTCCGGGCAGATCCAGCTGTTCGACGGGCGCACCGGCGAGGCGTTCGACCGCCAGGTCACCGTCGGCTACATGCACGTGCTGAAGCTGCACCACCTGGTCGACGACAAGATGCACGCGCGTTCGACCGGCCCGTACTCGCTCGTCACCCAGCAGCCGCTGGGCGGCAAGGCGCAGTTCGGCGGCCAGCGCTTCGGCGAGATGGAAGTCTGGGCGCTGGAGGCCTACGGCGCGGCGTACACGCTGCAGGAGATGCTGACCGTCAAGTCGGACGACATCAACGGCCGCACCAAGGTGTACGAGAACATCGTCAAGGGCGACCACAAGATCGACGCCGGCATGCCGGAGTCGTTCAACGTGCTGGTCAAAGAGATCCGGTCGCTGGGCATCGACATCGACCTTGAGCGTTATTGAGATTGACTGAGGAGTCGCGATGAAAGCACTACTCGAGCTGTTCAAGCAGGTCCAGCAGGACGAGGAATTCGACGCGATCAAGATCGGGCTCGCTTCGCCCGAGAAGATCCGTTCGTGGTCGTACGGCGAGGTCAAGAAGCCGGAGACGATCAACTACCGCACCTTCAAGCCGGAGCGGGACGGCCTTTTCTGCGCCAAGATCTTCGGGCCGATCAAGGATTACGAGTGCCTGTGCGGCAAGTACAAGCGCCTGAAGCACCGCGGCGTCATCTGCGAGAAGTGCGGCGTCGAGGTGACGCTCGCCAAGGTCCGCCGCGAGCGCATGGGCCACATCGAGCTCGCCAGCCCGACCGCGCACATCTGGTTCCTCAAGAGCCTGCCGTCGCGCCTGGGCCTGGTGCTCGACATGACGCTGCGCGACATCGAGCGCGTGCTTTACTTCGAGGCATTCGTCGTGACCGACCCCGGCATGACGCCGCTCAAGCGCTGCCAGCTGCTGACCGAGGACGACTACCTCGCCAAGGTCGAGGAGTTCGGCGACGACTTCTCGGCGGCGATGGGCGCCGAAGGCATCCGCGAGCTGCTTCGCTCGATCGAGCTCAACCATGACATCGAGCAGCTGAGGAAGGACCTCGAGGCGACCACGTCGGACGCCAAGCTCAAGAAACTGGCCAAGCGCCTCAAGGTGCTCGAGGGCTTCAAGAACTCGAACATCAAGCCCGACTGGATGGTGATGGAAGTGCTGCCGGTGCTGCCGCCGGAGCTGCGCCCGCTCGTCCCGCTGGACGGCGGCCGCTTCGCCACGTCCGACCTGAACGACCTGTATCGCCGGGTGATCAACCGGAACAACCGCCTCAAGCGCCTCCTGGAGCTCAAGGCGCCGGAGATCATCGTGCGCAACGAAAAGCGCATGCTGCAGGAGGCCGTGGATTCGCTGCTCGACAACGGCCGCCGCGGCAAGGCGATGACCGGCGCCAACAAGCGCCCGTTGAAATCCCTTGCCGACATGATCAAGGGCAAGGGCGGCCGCTTCCGCCAGAACCTCCTCGGCAAGCGCGTCGACTACTCCGGCCGCTCGGTCATCGTCGTCGGCCCGCAACTCAAGCTGCACCAGTGCGGCCTGCCGAAGAAGATGGCGCTCGAGCTCTTCAAGCCCTTCATCTTCAACAAGCTGGAGCTGCTGGGCCTCGCCACCACGATCAAGGCCGCCAAGCGCCTGGTCGAGCAGGAAGTGCCCGAGGTCTGGGACATCCTCGAGGAAGTGATCCGCGAGCACCCGGTGATGCTGAACCGCGCGCCGACCTTGCACCGCCTCGGCATCCAGGCTTTCGAGCCCGTACTGATCGAAGGCAAGGCGATCCAGCTGCACCCGCTGGTCTGCGCGGCTTTCAACGCCGACTTCGACGGCGACCAGATGGCCGTCCACGTCCCGCTGTCGCTTGAAGCGCAGATGGAAGCGCGCACGCTGATGCTCGCCTCCAACAACGTGCTTTCGCCCGCCAACGGCGAGCCGATCATCGTCCCGTCGCAGGACATCGTGCTGGGGCTGTACTACGGCACCCGCATGCGCGTGAACGCGACCGGCGAGGGCATGGCCTTCGCCAACCTCGCCGAAGTGTCGCGCGCGTACGAGTCGCGCAAGGTCGACCTGCACGCCCGCGTGTGGGTGCGCATCAACGAGTACGACGTGTCGGACGACGGCGAGAAGACCGCCAAGACCACGCGCTACGAGACCACGGTCGGTCGCGCGCTGCTGTCGGAGATCCTGCCGCCCGGGCTGCCGTTCCCCCTCATCAACAAGGCGCTCAAGAAGAAGGAGATCTCCAAGCTCATCAACGCGTCGTTCCGCCGCTGCGGGCTGCGCGAGACGGTGATCTTCGCCGACAAGCTCATGCAGGCCGGCTTCACGACGGCCACGCGTGCCGGCATTTCGTTCGGCGTGAAGGACATGCTGATCCCGACGGCCAAGAAGAAGCTGCTCGAGGACGCGGAGACCGAGGTCAAGGAAATCGAGAGCCAGTACACCTCGGGCCTGGTGACCATCGGCGAGCGCTACAACAAGGTCGTCGACATCTGGTCGCGCTGCGGCGAGCAGGTCGGCAAGGCGATGATGACCGAGCTCGGCGAGGAAGCGGTCAAGGACCACAAGGGCAAGGACGTCAAGCAGGAGTCGTTCAACTCCATCTACATGATGGCCGACTCGGGCGCCCGGGGTTCCGCCGCCCAGATCCGCCAGCTCGCGGGCATGCGCGGCCTGATGGCCAAGCCGGACGGCTCGATCATCGAGACGCCGATCACGGCGAACTTCCGCGAAGGCCTCAACGTGCTGCAGTACTTCATCTCGACGCACGGCGCGCGTAAAGGCCTGGCGGACACCGCGCTCAAGACCGCGAACTCCGGCTACCTCACGCGCCGCCTCGTGGACGTGACGCAGGACCTCGTGGTCATCGAGGAGGACTGCGGCACCACCAACGGCGTGTCGATGAAGGCGCTGGTCGAAGGCGGTGAAGTGGTCGAGGCGCTGCGCGAGCGCATCCTCGGCCGCGTGCTGGCGATCGACCTGCCGCACCCCGAGACGCAGGACACGCTCTTCAAGGCGGGTTCGCTGATCGAGGAAGACCATATCGAGCGCATCGACGACCTCGGCATCGACGAAGTCAAGGTGCGCACGCCGCTCACCTGCGACACGCGCTGGGGCCTGTGCTCCAAGTGCTACGGCCGCGATCTCGGCCGGGGTTCGCTCGTCAACGTCGGCGAAGCGGTCGGCGTCATTGCCGCCCAGTCGATCGGCGAGCCGGGCACCCAGCTCACGATGCGCACGTTCCACATCGGCGGCGCCGCTTCGCGGACCGCGGTGCAGAGCCACGTCGAAGCCAAGTCGAACGGCACGGTGCGGTTCACGCCGCTCATGCGCTACGTCACCAATGCCAAGGGCGAGAAGGTCGTCATCTCCCGCTCGGGCGAGGTGATGATCGTCGACGACAGCGGCCGCGAGCGCGAGCGCCACAAGGTGCCGTACGGCGCCACGCTGCTCGCAACCGACGGCAAGGTAGTCAAGGCCGGCTCGCAAATGGCGGTCTGGGATCCGCACACCCGCCCGATCATCACCGAGTACGCAGGCACGGTGCGTTTCGAGAACGTCGAGGACGGCGTTACGGTGGCCAAGCAGGTGGACGAGGTTACGGGTCTTTCGACCCTGGTCGTCATCGATGCCAAGCGTCGCTCGAGCAGCACTGCCAAGGGCGTGCGCCCGCAGGTTCGCCTGATCAACGAGGCGGGCGAGGACGTGCGCATTGCCGGCACGGACCACGCGGTGAGCATCACTTTCCAGGTGGGTGCCGTTATCGCCGTGCGCGACGGCCAGCAGGTGCAGGTCGGCGAGGTGCTGGCGCGCATCCCGCAGGAATCCTCCAAGACCCGCGACATCACGGGCGGCCTGCCGCGAGTGGCCGAGCTGTTCGAGGCGCGCGCCCCCAAGGATGCGGGCATGCTTGCCGAGATCACGGGCACGGTTTCGTTCGGCAAGGACACCAAGGGCAAGCAGCGCCTGGTGATCACGGACCTCGAGAGCGTGCAGCACGAGTACCTGATCCCGAAAGACAAGCACGTGCTGGTGCACGACGGCCAGGTGGTGAACAAGGGCGAGATGATCGTCGACGGCCCGGTGGATCCGCACGACCTGCTGCGCCTGCTCGGGGTGGAAGCGCTCGCCCGCTACATCATCGACGAGGTGCAGGACGTCTACCGCCTCCAGGGCGTGAAGATCAACGACAAGCACATCGAGGTGATCGTGCGGCAGATGCTGCGCCGCGTGCAGGTCGAGGATCCGGGCGAGACCGCGTTCATCGTTGGCGAGCAGGCCGAGCGCGCGGAGATCCTGGAAGACAACGAGAAAGCCGAGAAGGAAGGCAAGAAGCCGGCGACCTACTCGTACATGCTCCTTGGCATCACCAAGGCTTCGCTCTCGACCGATTCGTTCATCTCGGCGGCCTCCTTCCAGGAGACGACGCGCGTGTTGACCGAAGCTGCAATCATGGGCAAGAAGGACGGCTTGCGCGGCCTCAAGGAGAACGTCATCGTCGGCCGCCTCATCCCGGCGGGCACCGGCATGGCGTACCACAACATGAGGAAGTCGCAGGCGGCCGAGCCGCCGCCCGTGGAATTCGCGCCGGCCGGCGAGGAAACCGCAGCGCCTGCGGAGGCGACGGCGACCGGGCAGTAGGTCGTCGCGCCGGAGGAAAAGGGCAGCCCAGGCTGCCCTTTTTCTTTTGGTGCGCTCGCTATAATCCTTCGACCAACAAGGGAGAATCCATGGGCAAGCCCGAGGCATTCGAATCGAAAACGCAGGTCGAGCGCGCGGCGCGCGTCGACCTCGCGGCCGCCTTCCGTCTCGCGGTGCGGCTGGACATGCACGAAGGGGTCTGCAACCACCTGTCCGTGATGCTGCCCGGTACCCGCGACCGCTTCCTCCTCAATCGCTTCGGGCTGCACTGGAGCGAAGTCACCGCGTCGAACCTGCTGGCGCTCGATGCCGCCGGCAACGTCCTCGAAGGCGAGGGCGAATGCGAGAAGACCGCCTTCTACATCCACTCGCGGATCCACCTCGCCAACCCGCACGCGGCCTGCGTCCTGCACACCCACATGCCGTACGCAACTGCGCTTACGCTGACCGAGCCGGGGCGCCTCGAAATGGTCGAGCAGAACGCGCTGCGCTTCGTCGAGGACATCGCGTACGACGACGAATACAACGGCCTGGTGGTCGACAACGCCGAAGGCGATCGCCTCGCGCGCGTTCTCGGCGAAAAGCGCGTGTTGTTCCTCGCCAACCATGGCGTGATCGCCGTCGGCCGGAGCGTCGCGGAGGCCTTCGACCTGCTCTACTACCTGGAGCGCGCCTGCCGGTTGCAGGTGCTGGCCCTGTCGACCGGGCGCAAGCTGCGCCCGGTCAAGGAGGAGGTTGCGCGCGCCACATATGCGATGCTCCTCGAGCAGAACACGGTCTACGCGGATGCCCATTTCGGGGCGCTGAAGCGCATCCTCGACCGCGAGGAACCCGATTACTCGCGCTGATGTCGCGCACCTGGATCGTGCCTTCAGACACCCGCATCCGCCCGGCCACGCCGGCCGACCTTCCCTCGATCCAGGCGATCTATGCGCACCACGTGCTGCACGGCCTTGCCTCGTTCGAGGAAATCCCGCCCGACGTCGAGGAAATGCGCCGTCGATACGACGAAGTCGCATCGCGCGGTTTGCCCTATCTCGCGGCCGTGTCAGGCTCGGCTGTGGTGGGCTATGGGTACTGCAACCTGTTCAGGACCCGCTCCGCTTACCGGTTCGCGCTCGAAGACTCGATCTACGTAAAGGACGGATTGCTCGGCAAGGGGATCGGCCGCTCGCTTCTCTCGGCGCTGATTGAGCGTTGTACTGCGCTCGGCTATCGCCAGCTCATCGCGGTCATCGGCGACAGCGCGAATGCCGGCTCGATCGGGCTGCACGCGAGCCAGGGCTTCCTCCTTTCGGGCACCTTGCGCTCGACCGGGTTCAAGTTCGGGCGCTGGGTCGACACCGTGACCATGCAGCGGCCGCTCGGTGTGGGCGACGGGGACCTGCCCAGATCGGACCCAACCCGACGCTGATCAGGTCGTACCGCGCTGCTCCGCCATCCTGAGCAGCGCATAGAGCGTTTCCAGCCGAGGGACGCTTACCCCGGCTTTTCGCGCGATGCGCACCACGTTGCCAAGCAGCGCCTCGGTTTCCATAGGGCGGCCGGCGATCCGGTCCTGCCCCATGCTCGAAACGTAGTTCGGCAGCTTGCGGGTGCCCTCGATGAGCTTCTCCGCGCTGTCGGCCGGGAGCGGATGGCCTGCCGCGGAGGCCACGGCCATGAACTCCATCATTGCCTGCCGCACGAAGTCCGTGGATTCGTCGCTGCCCAGGATGTGCTGGGTGCCCAGGCCGCCGCCGATTGCGGAGACCGGGTTCAGCACCGTGTTCCATGCGGCCTTCTGCCAGCGTGCGCCCACGATGTCGTCCGTGGCCGCGCTGCTCGATCCGCCTTTCTTCACGTACTCCGCAATGCGCGCAGCCTTTTCCGAGCGACCGGCCGGGTAGCGCCCGACTACAAGCCGGGTGAATTGCGAGTGATGCTTCACTACGCCGGACCCGTCGCGGCTGACCGCTGCGTAGGCGACGCCGGAAATGAGCTCGTTGTCGGGGAACGCCGCGGCGATCGGCGCATCGATGCCGATGCCGTTCGCGACGAAGACGCTGGCCGTGCCTTTGTCGACTGCCGGGCGCATGAGGGCCACCGGGTCGGTCTGAGCGGTAAGTTTGAGGCAGACGAGCAGGTAGTCGGCGGGACCGCGGTAGTCAGCGGCCGACCGCACCACCTGCGCCGGACGCCACGACAGGTCGCCCAGGTGGCTCTCGATGCGATACCCATTTGCGGCGACCGCGTCGAAGTCGGCGCGCGCGACGACCGAAACCTCGCAGCCGGCCCGCGCGAGGACGGCGCCGTAGAAAGCGCCGATCGCGCCGGCGCCGATCACGAGCACCTTGCTCATCGCTTCGCCCGGCGCTCGCCGTTCAGGGAACGAGGACGACCTTGCCCTTCACCTGGCGTGCGGCCATCATCTTCAGCGCATCCGCAGCCTTGGCCAGCGGGAACTTCGCCGAGATATGCGGCTTCAGACGTCCCTCGCGATACCACTTGCCGAGCTGGGTCACGCTCTCGATGAATTCACGGGGCTGCCGCTTGGTGAAGTCGCCCCAGAACACGCCCACGATCGAGCAGCCCTTGAGCAACGTGAGGTTGAGCGGGATCTTCGGGATGTCGCCGGCCGCGAATCCGACCACCAGCAGACGCCCCCGCCAGGCGGTCGAGCGCAGCGCAAGCTCGGTGTAGCTGCCGCCGACCGGGTCGTACACCACGTCCACGCCTTTCCCGCCGGTGATCGCCTTGATGCGCTCGCGCAGGTCCTCCGTCGAGTAGTTGATCATCTCGTCGGCACCGTGCTGGCTACAGACTTCCAGCTTTTCCGCGTTCGATGCGCACGCGATGACTTTCGCGCCCAGGGCCTTGCCGATCTCGATCGCTGCGATGCCGACGCCGCCCGCGGCGCCCAGCACCAGCAGCGTTTCGCCCGCCTTGAGCGCTCCCCGGTCGCGCAACGCGTGGTCGGAGGTGCCGTAGGTCAGGATGAAAGAAGCCGCGGTCTCGAAATCCATGCCTTCGGGCATCGGGATCAGGCGATCGACCTCGGTCTTCACTTCCTCCGCGAAAGCGCCCGCGCCGGTGAACGCGATGACCTTGTCCCCGGGCTTGAAGCGGCTGACGCCCTCGCCGACCGACTTCACGACGCCGGCAAGTTCGCTGCCCGGCGAGAAGGGAAGCGGCGGCTTGAACTGGTACTTGTTCTCGATGATCAGCACGTCGGGGAAGTTCACGCTCGCGGCTTTCACCGTGACGACGACTTCGCCCTTGCCGGGCGTGGGCGAAGCGATGTCCTCGAACACGAGGGTATCGGGCGGGCCGAAGGCCTTGCAGAGGATTGCTTTCATGACGTTAGTTTCCTTTTTCGGCAAGCAAACAACCCCGGCAGCCAATGGGGAAGCCATTCTCCGGGATCCAATGTTTCACTTTCTACTCCAGACGGATGCCGAGGTCGCGGATCAGCGCACCCCAGCGCCGGAGGTCCCGGTCGGTCTGCGCCGCCACTTCGCCCGGACCCGTTTCCGCGGGCGGTTCCATCGCAAGCGACTCGAGCCGGGAAATCACCGCAGGGTCGCGCACGGCCTTGGCAGCCTCGGCGTTGAGGCGCTGGACGATGGCCGCCGGCGTTGCTTTCGGCACCGCGATCGCGAACCAGGTGGCCGACTCGTACGAGGGATAGCCCGATTCGGCCACCGTCGGCACCTCCGGCAGGATCGTCGAGCGCCTTGCCCCCGACGTGGCGATCGCTTTCAGCTTGCCCGACTGGATGTGAGGCTTCGAGGTGATGATCACGTCGAACATGTAATCGATATTGCCGCCCAGCAGGCTGATCATCGCCGGCGCCGTGCCGCTGTAAGGCACGTGCGTGGCGGTGGTTCCCGTCGTCCGCAGGAAGAGCTCGGCGGCGAGGTGCAAGACATTACCGTTGCCGGCCGAGCCGTAGTTGAGTTTGCCGGGCGAGGCTTTCATGAGCGCGACCAGCTCGCTCACGGTCTTTGCGGGCAACGCAGGCTTCGCCACCAGCACGAGCTGCGAGCGCGCAGCCATGGCTACGCCGGCGAGGTCGGCCGGGTCGTACTGCAGCTTCGCGTACATCAGCGGATTGAAGACGAATGGCGTGATGCCGCCGAAGAGCATGGTGTAACCGTCCGGGGCGGCCTTTGTGACTTCTGCCGTGCCGATCTGGGTGTTGGCGCCCCCGCGGTTCTCGACGATCACCGTTTGGCCGAGCCCCTGCGACATGTGCTCTGCGAAGATCCGGCCGAGCTGGTCGGTCGGGCCGCCGGCCGGATAGGGCACGACCATGCGCAGCGGCTTCGCCGGAAAGGTCTGCGCGTGCGCAGCCCCCGGGACGAGCAGGCCGAGGGCGAGGGCTGCCCTCGCAGCGGCGCGAATCACGAGCGGGCCGCCAATCCGCCGTCGATCGTGATGTAGATCCCCGTCGTGTACGAGGATCGGTCCGAGGCGGTGAATGCCACGGTCCAGGCGATTTCCTCCGGGCTTGCCGGGCGATTGAAGGCCATGCCGGAGAAGAGTTCCTCGTAGCGGTTCGGGTCGCCCAGCTTGGTCGCGGCCATCTGCTTGTAGAGCGAGAGCAGGCGATCGGTCGCGACCGGTCCTGGGCTTACGCCTACCACGCGGATCCCGTCGGCATGCGAGGCGCCGCCAAGCGCGCGCGTAAATGCCATCAGGCCGGCATTGGCGGCCGATCCGGCAATGTAGGCCGCGTTTAGCTTTTCGCCGGCGTTGCCGAGCACGTTGACGATCACGCCGCGCCTCCTTTCCTTCATGCCCGCGTAGACTGCGCGCGAAAGGTTGATGTAGCCGAATACTTTCAGGTCCCAGGCGCGGCGCCAGGTGTCCTCGTCGACCTTGAGGAGGTCCCCGCCCGGGATCGCGCCCGCGTTGTTGACCAGGATGTCGACTTCGCCGGCCCATTGCGCGAGCGCCTCGGCGACGCCGCGCTGCGAGAGGTCCGCGGCCTTCGAGGCGACGATCGCGCCTGTTTTCGCCTTGATCTCCGCGGCGGCGGCATCGAGCGCCGAACCGTCGCGAGAGGCGATCATCACGGTGCAGCCTTCCTCGGCAAGCACCTGCGCGCACGCCTTGCCAATGCCTTTCGAGCCACCGGTCACCAGCGCGCGCTTTCCCTTCAGGTTCAGGTCCATGAAATTTCCCTATGTGCGCGGCGCGAATTTCGTTAGGCTTGCCGCTCGTTTGGACAATTGCGAGCCACTGCGCGGACACTCTACCAACGTCCGCCCCTCTTCGAAAAGGGATCGTTCACATGCCCCATCTCAAGACCGACGACGGCGTAAAGCTCTACTACGAGGACACCGGCGCCGGCACGCCGATCGTGTTCGTGCACGAGTTCGCAGGCGACCATCGCAGTTGGGAACCCCAGGTGCGCTACTTCTCGCGCAATTACCGGTGCATCACGTACAGCGCGCGCGGCTATCCGCCATCGGACGTCCCGCCGAACATGGAAAGCTATTCGCAGGCGCGGTGGCGCGAGGACATCCGATGCGTGATCGACAGCCTCAAGCTGCAGACGCCGCACGTGGTGGGACTTTCGATGGGCGGCTTCGCGACGCTGCATTTCGGCATGGAGTACTGCAAGAAGGGCCGCGCTCCGCGCGCGCTCTCCCTCACGGTTGCCGGTTGTGGTTCCGGCGCGCATCCGGCGGTCTACAGGCAGTTCCAGGCCGATGCCGTGGCGCTTGCCGAGCGCATCCGTGCCGAGGGCATGGCGAAGATGGCCGCAACATACGGGCACGGCCCTACGCGCATCCAGTTCCAGAACAAGGATCCCCGCGGCTTCGCCGAGTTCGCGCGCCAACTGTCGGAGCATTCGCCCGAAGGTTCGGCGAACTGCTCGCTCGGCTACCAGAGCCGCCGGCCCTGCATCTACGACATGACCGAGCAGATGGCCGCGATCGACGTGCCGACACTCGTGATGACGGGCGACGAGGATGAGCCGTGCCTGGAGCCCTCGCTCCTCATGAAGCGCGCGATCCCGAAGGCCGGCCTTGCGGTGCTCGCCAGGAGCGGGCACGGCATCAATCTCGAGGAACCTGCGCTCTTCAACCAGCTGGTGGGCGATTTCTTCCACCAGGTCGAATCCGGTCGCTGGGGCGCGCGCGACCCGCGCGCCGCGATCGCCTCCGTGTTCGGTCCCGAAGGCAAGCCGAAAATGGTGGAGCGCGCCTGAGATGCCCGGCCGGCTGAGGGCGGAAAAGGACGGCGCGATCGGCTGGCTGGTCATCGACAACCCGGAAAGGCTCAACGCAATTTCGAGCGGCATGTGGGGCGCCGTTCCGGGCGCGGTGAGGCAATTCGACGCCGACCCCGAAGTGCGCGTCATGATCCTGCGGGGCGAAGGCGAAAAGGCGTTCGCCGCCGGGGCCGACATTTCGGAGTTCGACAAGGCGCGCGAGACTTCGGACAAGGTCTCGGCCTACGACGACCTGCTGGACGAGGCGCTGCATGCGCTCCAGGCCTCCGAAAAACCGGTCATCGCGATGATCCGGGGCTATTGCATGGGCGGCGGCGTGGAACTGTCCCTCGCCTGCGACCTTCGCTATTGCGGCGACGATGCGCAGTTCGCCATTCCCGCCGCGAGACTCGGGCTTGCCTACGGCATACCGGGCACCAAGCTCCTGGTCGAAACGGTGGGCCACGCGAATGCTCGCGAGATCTTCTACACGGGCCGCCGCTACAACGCCGCGGAAGCCCTAGCCATCGGGCTCGTGAACCGGGCGCTGCCCGCCGCGGACCTCGAATCGCACGTCCGGACGACCGCCGCCGGGATCGCGGACAGCGCGCCGCTTTCGATTGCGGCGTCGAAGATCCTGATCCAGGAATTCGTCCGGCCGGATGGCAAGCCCGATCTCCTGAAAGCGGTCGCGGCGATGGAGCGATGCGCGCAGAGCGAGGACTACCTCGAGGGGCGCAAGGCGTTCATGGAAAAGCGCAGACCCCGTTTTCGCGGGCGCTAGGACGACGGCAAGGAGGGAGAGCTTGAACGATTCGAAATTGCAAGTACGCGAACTGCGCGTCCGGCCGGTCGCGGTGCCGATGCGCCTGCCGCTGCAAACCAGCACCGGTGCGGTCAGCATCGCGCCGCTGGTGCTGCTCGACCTTGAAACCACCGCCGGGATCACCGGGCGGTCCTACCTGTTCGCCATCGGCCGGCAGAATCTCAAGCCCATCGTCGCGCTTTGCGAGGCGATGGGCGAGATGATCAAGGCCGACACGGTCGCCCCGTACGAGATCGAGAAGAAGCTGCGCCAGAAGCACACGTTGCTTGGCGTGCACAACATCGTGCTTTTCGCGATCGCCGGGATCGACATGGCGGCCTGGGATGCCCTGTCGCAGAGCCTGGGGCAACCTCTGGTAAGGGTACTCGGCGGATCGCCGCGGCCGGTGCGCGCCTACAACTCCAAGGGGCTCGGGATCATGGCGATGAAGCCGCTGGCCAAGGAAGCCGAGGCCCTCGTCGACGAGGGCTTCTCGGCGGTGAAGCTGCGCCTCGGCCGCGCGGACCCGCGCGAGGACCTCGAAGCGCTCAAGACGGTCAAGAAAGCGATCGGCCCGGGCGTCACGCTGATGTGCGACTTCAACCAGGCGCTCACGATGAACGACGCGATCCTGCGCGGCCGCATGCTGGACGAGGAAGGCGGCCTGCACTGGATCGAGGAGCCGATGCGCGCCGACGATTTCGAAGGCAATGCACGCATCGCGGCCGAGCTCGCCACGCCGGTGCAGATCGGCGAGAACTTCATGGGCCCGGAACAGATGGCGCAAGCGCTCGCGGCAGGCGCCAGCGACTACGTAATGCCCGATGCCCAGCGGATCGGTGGCGTGACCGGCTGGATGCGCGCCGCGGCGTTGGCGCAGGCCGCTGGCCTCGAAATGTCCTCGCACCTGTTCCCGGAATTCAGCTGCCACCTGCTTGCCGTGACGCCGACGTGCCATTGGCTCGAATACGTCGACTGGGCTTCGCCGATCCTCGAATCACCTGTGATCGTCAAGGACAGCCATGTGATCACGCCGGATTCGCCGGGCGCGGGCCTGCGCTGGGATGAGAAGGCCGTGGCGAAGTACCTCGCCTAGCCCCCATGTTCACTCGCCACTACCCGCACTGGCCCAACGGCCTGCCCAAGAGCCTCGCCGTCCCGCAAACGAGCCTCTATTTCAACCTGTATGCAAGTGCCCGGCGCTACGGCGGGCGCACGGCGATCCACTACTACGGCGCCGACCTGACCTATGCCCGGCTGGACGAGGAGGTCTGCGCGCTGGCCGGGTACCTGCAGAAACTCGGCGTGAAGCGCGGCGACCGTGTGCTGCTTTACATGCAAAACAGTCCGCAGTTCGTGATCGGGTACTACGCAATCCTCCGTGCCGATGCCGCGGTCGTGCCGGTCAACCCGATGAACCGCAGCGAGGAGTTGCGTCACTACGTCGAGGACAGCGGCGCGACGATCGCGCTCGCGGGCCAGGAGCTCTGGCCGCAAGTCGAGCCGTTGATGGGCGCAGGCGGTCTCGCGCATTGCGTCCTCGCGGCCTATTCGGACTACATCGACCCGAAGACCGACCTGCCCGTGCCCGATTTCGTTCGCGCGCCGCGAATCGACGTTGCACGCGAGGATGTCGCGGCGTGGGCGGATGCAATTGCCGAGGATGTCGCGCCACGCAAGCACGAGGCCGGGGCGAACGACCTTGCGGTGCTGCCTTACACCTCGGGAACCACCGGCAAGCCCAAGGGTTGCATGCACCCGCATTCGACCATCATGTGCACCGCCAACGGCGGGGTGTTCTGGGGCACGGCGAGCAGCAACTCGGTCGTGCTCGGCGTGCTCCCGATGTTCCATGTCACCGGCATGCAGGGGAACATGAACACGCCGATCATCGTCGGCGCCACGGTGGTGATGATGACGCGCTGGGACCGCGATTGCGCCGGCGAGCTGATCCAGCGCTGCCGGGTCACCGGCTGGACGAACATCACCGCGATGCTCATCGACTTCCTCGCCAACCCGAAGCTCGACCAATACGACCTCTCCAGCCTGACGCGCGTAGGGGGCGGCGGGGCGTCGATGCCCGAGGCGGTTGCGAAAAAGCTGGAGGAAAAGATCGGCCTGCCGTACCTCGAAGGCTATGGCCTCACCGAGACCGCGGCCCCCACGCACGTGAACCCGGTGCACCGCCCGAAGAAGCAGTGCGCCGGCATCCCCTATTTCGACACCGATTCGCGCGTGATCGACCCGGAGAAGCGCGTCGAGCTCGGCCCGAACGAGGTCGGCGAGATCATCAGCCGCGGGCCGCAGGTTTTCCTCGGCTACTGGAACCAGCCGCAGGCCACCCGGGACACCTTCATCGAGTTCGACGGGCACACGTTCTTTCGCACCGGCGACCTGGGGTACTACGACGAGGAAGGCTATTTCTTCATCACGGATCGCCTGAAGCGGATGATCAACGCGGCGGGGTTCAAGGTCTGGCCGGCCGAAGTCGAGGCGATGCTGTACGCGCACCCGGATATCCAGGAGGCGTGCGTGATCTCGACCCGCGACGCTTACAGGGGCGAAACGGTCAAGGCGATCGTCGTCCTCAAGGCACCTTCACGCGGCAAGACGACCGCTGAAGACATCATCGGCTGGGCCAAGGAGAAGATGGCCGCGTACAAGTATCCGCGCGTCATCGAATTCGCCGACCAGCTCCCGAAGACCGGCACCGGCAAGGTGTTCTGGAGGAAGCTGCAGGAGGAAGAGAACGCCAGGCAGGCGAAGCCGGCGGGTTAAAATCCGCGCATGAGAAAACTGCTGACTGCGCTGGGATTGGTCTGCCTTACGCTTCACGCGACCGCTTCCGTCGCCCAGGGCAGGGGCGACCTGCAGATCGAGAAGCCCTGGGCCCGCGCCACCGTGCCCGGCGCTGCCGTTGGCGGCGGCTACCTGGTTATCCGCAACGCAGGCTTGGCGCCGGATCGCCTCGTCGGCGTATCGAGCCCCGTTTCATCGCGCGTGGAGATCCACGAAATGGCGATGGAAAAGGACGTCATGCGGATGCGCGAGGTCAAGGGTGTCGACGTGCCGGCCAAGGGGGCCGTCGAATTCAAGCCGGGCGGATTCCACCTCATGTTCATCGAGCTGAAGGCGCCGCTGAAGCAAGGCGAGAAAGTGCAGGTTACGCTGCGTTTCGAGAAGGCAGGGGAGTTGAAGGCGGAGTTTTCCGTCGAGTCCGCCGGTGCCGGCGGTCCGGCGGCGAAACATGGCTCGATGAAGCACTGAAAAGAAATCGGGGACGGCGGATCGCTCCGCCGTCCCCGCGCATTCGCTGCTGCAACGACTAGCGCGGCGCGCGCTGGTCCTGGTTGCCCCAACGGCCCCTGCCGTCATGCATGCCACGCTCGCCGCGTTGGCCGTGGTGGCCACGCATGCCGCGATGCCCGCCGCGGCGCGCCATCTCGTCGAATACCTTGCGCTGCTCGGGCGCCAGCACGGCCTGCAGCTTCGCGGTCGCATCGCTGACCACCGCCAGCTTGCGCGCGCGATCGGCGGCAAAGTCGGCGCGTGCGCGTGCGACCGCGGCCGCGTCGGCGCCGCGGGCCGGACGATTCGGCCAGCCGGTCATCAGCGCCTCGCGGGCCTTCACGTAGTCGCCCCAGGCCCCTTGTTGGGAGGCCTTGATCTCGAGCCGCGCCGCCATTTTTGCGATGCGTTCCTTCATCTTCATCTGCATGCGCTCCATGGCATGCTGGCGATGCATGGCGGCGTGGTCGCCGGCAGCGGGCGCGGCAGTCTGTGCCGAGACTCCGGCCGAAAGCGCCATCGCCACGCTGGCAGCCAGCACGCCGAGGGTCAGTGTGATCCTGGATTTCATCGTGTTCTCCATCCTGTATCGGTTTCGGGAGGTGTCATTCAGCGCTCCCGATGTAAACCAGATTCGCTGCGCGCCGGGAATTTTGTAAACCGCATGTTCGCTTTTGTGTAATCCGGCTCACAGTTCGCCGGGCGGCCCCATGGGGCGTTATCCTCTGCGCATGACGACCAAGACTTTACTGGTGGTGGACGACGACGCCCAGCTGCGCCAGCTGGTCCGCGAGTACCTTGGCGAGCACGGGTACTCGGTCCTGGTCGCCGGCGACGGGGCCGGGATGTGGGCCGAGATGGAGAAAGCTCAGGTCGACATGGTGATCCTCGACCTCATGCTGCCGGGCGAAGATGGCCTTTCGCTCTGTCGCGCATTGCGCACGCGCTCCTCGATGCCGATCCTGATGCTCACTGCGAGGGGCGAGGAGACCGACCGTATCGTGGGCCTCGAAATGGGTGCCGACGACTACCTGCCCAAGCCATTCAGCCCGCGCGAGCTGCTCGCGAGGATCAAGAGCATCCTGAGGCGATCGGGCGATGCCGCCGGCGTGGCCGCGCCCGCTCGCGAGTTCAGGTTTTCGCGCTGGACGCTCGACATCGGCGCCCATCACCTCGTGGGCGACGACGGCGTCGTGGTGCCGCTGTCCACCGGTGAATTCCGCCTCCTCAAGACGCTGGTCGAGAACGGCAACCGGGTCATGTCGCGCGACCGCCTCATGGAGAGCCTCGCCGGGCGCGAGGCCGGCCCTTTCGATCGCACGATCGACGTCATGATCAGCCGCCTGCGCCGGCGCCTCGGCGACGATGCCCGCGAGCCGGCGCTCATCAAGACCGTGCGCAACGAAGGCTATTTGCTCGCCACCAAGGTGGAACGGGTCGCGTGAGGCCGGCGCGGTGAAATACCTTCCCAAGACGCTGTTCGGGCGGATCCTGCTGGCGATGTTCTGCGGCCTGCTCGCTGTGCAGGCGGTCGGCGTGTGGCTGATGCTGGAGGATCGCGCGCGCTTCGGCGAGCGCCTGCTCGGCGAATACGTGGCGCAAAGGATTGCCGGCATCCTCGGTATCCTCGACGATGCGCCGCCTGCGGAACGCCAGCGCCTCGTCCGGGCCTTAAGCACCGCGCCGATCCGGCTGTCGCTCGACGAGCCCTGGCAGGAGGGTGGCCTGGAGGAATCGGAGGACGCCAGGGCGTTCCTCAGCCGCATCGGGCGCGAAACCGAGCGGCCAATGCGGCTACAAGTGCTTTCGATCCGCAGCATCGAGCGCCGCGGGGAAAGAGTGCGCGATGAAGGCGCCGCGACGAAGCGGGATCCGGCCGAGGGGCCCCAGCCGGATCGCTTCGAGCGCAGCGAACGCGGCGAGCGTTTCGATCGCGGTGGCCGTGGCGGCGGGCGCGGCCCCTTCCTCGTCGTCACCGGTCAGTGCCTGCTCACCGACGGGACCGTCGTGACGTTCCGGCGCGCGCTGCCGCAGCCGAGTCTCGAATGGCCGATTCGCGCGCTTGTTCTGCTCGCGGTGCTGGGCCTTTTCGTCGCCTTTGTCGCCGGGTGGGCCTTGAGAAAAGTGACACGACCGCTCGCCTCGCTCGCCAACGCGGCTTCCGGCCTCGCGCGCGACCTGAACCGACCGCC
>JADMIO011609067.1_pt1 | contig 28081 bp, 28 predicted proteins | sample 8958161 | NCBI WGS metagenome assembly JADMIO01 (sample SAMN16585339, study PRJNA669376) | soil metagenome | isolation source: Crop rotation soil | place: USA: Cullars Rotation, Alabama | collected 2011 | reverse complement strand
CGCGACAACTTGTCCACGTGGAATTCTAAGCTTAGGATCCCAATGTGCTGGAAAGAAGGTGCGGAAGGTCCCGACGATCGTCTCGCCGTCGAATGCGGCGATGGCCCGTTCATGATCGAGTGTCGGACCACGAAACTCGGCGATCGCCTCGGGATCGTTCGACCACATGTAGAAGGCCGTGCCGAAAGCCTCGAACCATCTGGCCAGCTCCTCTGGCCTGATCGGGCGGATGGTCGACGGCATCGGGCGACGATAGCGGGAACGGTCGCGATCCGGCGCCCGCCGCCACGGCGCCTGCGGCTTGCGCCCGAGGTGAAAGCGTGTAATGCTGTAATCACCACTGCGGACGGCCGTCTCGGCCGCCACGGCGTACATGAACACGAAGGACGAGACGATGGGCGAGACGACGATGGATGAGCTGCGCGGCTGGTTTGCGGGACGAATTCCCGACGAGTGGTTCACGGGCGCGCTCGAGGTGACCGTCGATCGCGAGGAGATCCTCGTCGTCGGCGCCATTCCCGAGGTCAAGGCCGCGAAGGGGGCGAGCGAGGCCGAGTCCGCGGCGGCGCGCGAATCACGTGTCGATGCGTTCCGCGAGGAGACGCGCGCGGCCCGCATGCGCATCGCGGACGAGGCGCAGCACCGGTTTCGCCGGCACGTGTCCTGGGGCGTCCGGCTCGGCGACGAGACGCACACCTTCACGACGGCCGCCGTGCCGGTCATGACGCGCCTCCGGATGCGCGAGCGATCGGTGCTCGACACGCTGGTCGACGCCGGGGTCGCCAGGAGTCGCAGCGAGGCCCTCGCTTGGTGCGTGCGGCTGGTCGGCGACAACGAGAGCGAGTGGATCGAGAAGCTGCGCGGCGTCCTCGGCGCGGTCCGGGAGGCTCGGGGCGAGGGCCCGAAGCCGAGTCGGGGCTCGAGCCGGACGAACTAGCCGGCCGATCCGGCGCCTCGGCGCGAGGCGCCGCGGCCGCACCGCGAGCCGTGGCCGAGCAGGGTCGAGCGCCGGACGCGACCTGCCATGCTCTCCGGCATGGCCCGCGACCCGGGGCGAGCCCGCAAGGAATTCGCTGCCCGCCTCGTAGGTAGGCCATGATCGAGAGCGAGCGCGATCGCGCCGCCGACCGGGCGTACCGGGACCACGCCAACGACGTGTACCGGGTCGCCTACGGCATCCTGCGCGACCCGGACGAGGCGCTCGACGCGACCCACGACACGTTCGCGCGCGCCTGGGAGCGCTGGGACCAGTACGACAGCCAACGGCCCCTTCGGGGCTGGCTGCACGGCATCGTCGTCCACCTGGCCCTGGACCAGCTCCGGCGCCGGAAGGTCCGCCGGCTCGCGCTGCCGGTCCTCGGCCGGGGCGGCGTCACGCCGATCGACGCCGCCGCGGTCCCCGATCCCGCCGACGACGTCGCCCGGCGCCAGCTCGTCGAGCAGGCCCTCGACGGCCTCCGGCCGGAGGTCCGCGCGACACTGATCCTGCGCCACTACTACGGCTACGACTACGCGCAGATCGCGGGGTTCCTCGGGATCAGCAGCGGGACCGTCGGGTCGACGCTGTCCCGCGCCCACACGGCGATTCGGCAGCGCTTCGAGGCCCAGGGCCTCGGCGGTCGAACGCCGGCCATCGAGGTCCCGTCGCCGCTCGGCGCCGCTTCGACGGGCAACCGTCGCCCCTCGCCAGAACCGCCCGAGGTGCTCCCGTGAACAACCAGCCACTGACCGACGCCGAGATTGCCGAGCTGGTCCATGACGCCGCCGACGTGTGGGCAATGCCGCCGGTTCGGCTGGATGCGCCGTCCTGGCGCGAGCGGGTCCGCAGCCCCCGAACCCGCCGTACCGACGCACTGCGTCGCGGGCTGGCGCCGCTCGGACGAGCCGCGACCGGCGCTGTCGCGCTCTCCGTCGCCGGCGCGCTGGTCGCCGTGCTCCTGACCGCGCGCGTGGCCCAGCCGGGCAAGAGCCCAGCGCCGAGCGACGGCGCCACGTCCCGGCCGACGGACGCCGCACGCCCGACCCCGCTGCCGAAGCTCCTGGAGAACGGCGACGCTCCCGCGCCGCGGCAGCTGCTCGTCGCAACCGAGCCGAACACGTTCGCGCTCGTGGACCTGGCCGACGGCACGGTCGGCGCGCCCCTCATCAGCGGGCCCTTCGGGAGCGAGATTCGCGTGCGCAGCAACGGCGACATGGTGTGCCTCTGCCTGTCCGAGTCCGGCTTTGCCGCGGGCGCCGCGACGAGCGCATCCGTTCGCCTCGACCGGTTCGATGCCACCGGCGCCCTCCAGTCGTCCACGCCCATCGAGGAATGGACGGGCACGCCCGATCCGCGGGACGGCGACCAGACCCCGTTCGACCCGCGCCCGCACGTGCTGACCGCTGTGAGCTTCAGCGACGGTGGCGCGTACGGGTTCGTCGGCTGGAGCTATCGCGAGGACCCCGTGTGGAAGAGCGGGCTCCTCGTCGTCGATCTCCGTAGCGGAGACATCGTCAGCCGCCGCGATCTCCCGGCGGTCACGTCGGGGGACGGGGACTCGCGCCGCGTCCTCAACCCGCCCCGGGTGGCCGGCCAGGCGGGTGACCAGCTCATCGTCGGCCGTGACTGGTGGGAGGTGACCCCGCCGGATTCGCCGCAGGGCCGGTACACGAGTGGCGTCGAGGCGTTCCGCGTCGGTCTCGCTGGCGGCGTGCTCGACGAAGCGGCGACGGTCCCGGAAGCGGAGGGCTGCGGTGACCGCGTGCGCTTCGGCGGTCTCCTGCCGGACGGCGGGACCTGGCTCGTGTGCACCAAGGGCGACACCTGGCAGACGCGCCTCCGCCGGATCGGCGCTGACGGCGGCCGCCTCGACGACGTCCTGGTGACCGGCGAGCCCGGGATCCAGGGCGATGCGTCGGCCGTGAGCCGCGACGGGCGAACGCTGTACGCGTGGGACCCTGCCCGGGCGACGCTGACGAAGGTCGACATCGCGACCGGCCAGAGCTCGACCGGCAATGGCCTCGTCGCTCGGAGCGATCCAGGTCCGCTCGCCGCGCTCGGGCGCTGGCTCGCCCCGGTGGCGTCCGCCAAGTCCTTCCTCGTCAGCTCGGTCGTCGTGTCGCGCGATGGCACCCGCGTCTACGCGATCGGCGTGAAGGACGGCGTCGAGAACCCGGACAGTCGCGGCTCCGCAGGCGTGTTCGCCTTTGATGCGGCGACGCTCACGCTCGTGGGCACGTACGCCCCGACGGCCGACTTCATCTCGCTCGCCCTCGACCCGGATGGTCGCTACCTCTACGCGGCCGGCCTGCCCGGCTTCGACCTGCTCGGCGGCGGCCGATCGGACCAGGGGGCGTCCATCACGGTGTTCGACACGACGGACGGCACGATTCAGCGGATCGCCGGCCAGCTCGGCAACAGGGTGATCACGTTCGGCCCGGACCCGCTCGGCTGACATTCGTTGTCCGATCGGCCCGCGTAGACTCGGCCGCGTCGACCCGCTCGAAGCCGGGTCGGGACAGGAGAGGAGCCGGGACGTGAGCCATCACGAGAAGGTGGGCGCGAAGAAGACCACGACCAAGAAGGCCGCCGCGACGAAGAAGACGACCAAGAAGTAAGCGGGGCTGACACCGCAGCCCGCCTCGCGCGGCGTCGGCAGCGCGTGGAGCCGGCCCGACGCCGGCTTACTGCCGCGGGCCCCCCGCTTCAGGCGTCGCGTCAGCCTCGGCGCCGGCGCCTCGCGCCATGCCCCAACCGCCTGCGTCGTCGGCCGGGCCGTCAGCCGCAGGCCTCGTTCCAGCGCTCGATCGTCGGCGTCTCGCGCTCCCAGCCGAGCACGGAAACCGTCGCCGTCCCGAGCTCGAACGAACGGCCCTCGCCGGGAGGCTCGCCGATCCAGCGGGCCGCGACCACGCGGAGCACGTGGCCGTGGGCGAAGACGAGCGCGTCGCCATCTGCGGCGCGCACGCGGGCGACGACGCGATCGACCCGCGCCGCGACCTCGGCGGCCGTCTCGCCGCCGAGCGGGCCGTCGTTCCAGATGGTCCAGCCAGGCCGATCGGCGCGGATCTCCGCGGTGGTGCGGCCCTCGTCCTCGCCGTAGTCCCACTCGACGAGGTCGTTGGTCGTCTCCGCGCGCTCGCCGAAGCCCGCCAGGCGGGCCGTCTCGAACGCCCGAAGCCTCGGGCTCGACAGCACGAGCGTGAATGGATGGCCGACGAGCTTGTGGGCGACGCCCGCTGCCTGTCGCCGGCCGAGCCTCGTCAGCAAGACGTCGGTCCGGCTCGTGTGCTTGCCCGCCCTCGACCACGCGGTCTCGCCATGGCGGACGAGCCAAAGGCGAGGGCGCTCGAGCTCGGGGCCGTTCATCCGGCAATTGTGGGCCGGGGCCGCCCCGGCTGGCGGCTCCTCCGCCGCGATTGTGTCGACCCCGGATCGCCCAACTGGTGGCGCGAGCTGGAGCGCCGGGCAGGACTGGCGTGGGCCGGAGGGCGATCCCGTTGACCGCTTACATCCGGCTGAGATAGTTTCGACGGCGAGCCGAAGGGTGCCGGGAGGTCGTCGCCCTCACGCTTGCGCAATGTTCGAGGAGGAGATGAGCACCGCGGACCTGCTGGAGCAGTGGCGAGAGGCGACAAGGGCAGCCGAGCTTGCCGCCCGTCTCTCGAAGATGGCCGCCGAGTCCGTCGAACGAACCTCGAAGGGCGCCGAGCGCGCCGAGGAACTCGCCCAGTTGGCCGAACGCGCCGCGCTTGCGGCGAGTGAGGCGGCCGCGACCGCGCGCAGGGCTGCCAATGACGCGCTCGCGCTCGCCCGGGACAGCGTGGCCGAGCACCAGCGAGACGATGCGACGCTGGCTGCCGCCCAGGGTGCGGAGGACGAGGCGCGGGGGCGTTACCGCGAGGCCGAAGCCGAGGCGCGAGTCCGGCACAACGGCAGCGGGGTCTAGCCCTCGACGTACTCCAACGGCTGGACGTTCGCCAGCCAGCCTTCGGGCAGGCGGACGCCCGTGGAGTGGTTCGGGCAGTAGCCGTTCGGGACCTTGTCGAGGTACTGCTGGTGGTAGTCCTCGGCGAAGTAGAACTCGGGCGCCGGAGGCCCGACGATCTCGGTCGTGATCGTCCCGTAGCCGGCCTTCGTCAGGATCTCCTGGAACATCGCCCTCGATGCCTCGGCGGCGGCGCGCTGGGCCTCGTCCTGGACGAAGATCGCGGAGCGGTACTGGGTGCCCATGTCGTTGCCCTGGCGCATGCCCTGGGTCGGGTCGTGGTTCTCCCAGAAGACCTGCAGCAGCCGCTCGTACGACGTCTTCGACGGGTCGAAGACCACGCGGACGGCCTCGGCGTGGCCGGTCTTCCCGGTGCACGCCTCCTTGTACGTCGGGTTGGGCGTGTAGCCGCCCTGGTAGCCGACGGCGGTCGTCCAGACGCCGGGCTGCTCCCAGAACGTCTTCTCCTCGCCCCAGAAGCAGCCGAGCGCGAACTCGGCGACCTGGAAGCCATCGGGATAGGGTCCCGCGATCGGGGTGCCGAGGATCGTGTGCGAACCGGGCTGCAGGATCGGCGTCGAGCGGCCGGGCAGGGCCTCGGCGGGGGAGGGCATGGTGTCGGGCTTGCCGAAAGAGAACATGGAAGGAGCGCTCCTCGAGGTGGGGTACGCGCCGATTCTACGGTCGATCCGATGACGGCCCGATGTCGCCGATCCAGGCTCGCATCGGCCCAGCGGCGCTGGGCCGGCTCCGGGGCGGGCGCCTAGGCTCGGCCGCGCCCCCGGAGCGCCGCGATCAGCAGCGCCACGCCGATCACGAGAAGCGCGACCGGCCAGACGTCGCGCCCGTCGATGTGGACGAAGCGCTGCACGAGCAGCCAGCCGCCGACGAGGACGAGGACGACGCCGAGCAGGATCGGCGCATTGCCGAGGTCGCGCGGCGCGTTCGACGACGGGTCGATGCCGGTGGCGACCGGGGCGCCGGGGGACGCTTGCCCGACGTCGCCCTCGGGCTCCTCCGGCACCACGACGGCGGCGATGAGGTACAGCAGGAACCCGGTGCCGAACGCGAGCACGAGCAGGACCCACACGAGCCGGACGACCGTCGAGTCGATGTTCAGGTAGCGCGCGAGGCCGCCCGCGACGCCGAAGAGCATTCGGTCCCGGCGGGACCGGTAGAGTCGATCACGCACCGCATGTGCCCCCGATCGTGAGGTCGAAGTTGCCCGCGTTCGCGCTGACGCGCAGCTCGAGATGCGGGGCGTTCTCGTCGAAGCCGGCGCTTACCCAGGTGTCGTCGTCGACCTCGGTGAGCCCGGATTCGTCGAGATCGTTGGAGCCGAGCGTGCCGGCCCAGCGCACCCGAACCGGTGCGTTGGCCGGCAGGCACACCTCGAGGCCGCCTGCGTTCAGCGACATGTTCGCCGACCGTCCGCCCGTCGGCAGGCGCACCGTCGCGTGGCCGGCGTTGACGGTCGCGTTGACGTCGCCGGCCTGCGCGGCAGTGGCGAGGTCGAGGTCGAAGTCGCCCGCGTTGACCGTCAGCGAGGTCGTGCCGACCGTGGCACCCGCGAGGTCCGCCATCCCGCGCCCGGCGTTCAGGGTGACGCCCAGCCCGAAGACCCCGGCCCGCGGCAGGCCCAGGGTCCACTCGTTCTCGCCGACGTCCTGGAAGAACGCCGAGCCGCTCGGGGTCTTGATCGAGACCGTCGTGCCGTTCGTCTCGACGCTCGGGCCGCGTCCGGCGTCGGCGCTGCCCGTAACGTTCCAGTCCGCGCCATCGATCGCGGCGAGCTTGAGCGTGCCGCAGTTGAACTCGACGTTCACCTGGCCGCCGGTCGGCAGGGTGCCGGTCTGTGCCTGGAAGGCCGTCCCCCCGGGGTCATCGCCACCGCAGGCGCCGAACATCGGCACGCCATTGAACCCGGTCGCGAGCGCGCCACCGGCCATGAGCCCGAAGACGACCGCGGTGATCGCGCCCCCGATCCATTCGACGGGCGTGCGCCGGAGGAGAAGCCCGAGCCCCCAGCCGATCAGGATCAGCGGCCAGAGGGACAGCCAGCTCGAGACGAGCCCCTCGTCGAGGTAGCCGCCCCGGACCGCCAACGGGATCGAACCGAGCAGGATGAAGAAGACGCCCCAGCCGAGGAGCCGGCGATCGATGTGCATGGAGTCCCTCCGCGGCGCGACGCTCGCGCACCAGCCCCACCATAGCCACTCGGCTGGCATCCGGCGCGGGCGGGAGGCCCCGTTCGGGCGGTCCAATCGGCAGGTGATCGGGACCGCCCAGGGCGCGCCGGCGCACCGGTTCCACCGGCGGCGGACGGTAGTCGCGCGAGAGCGGGTGCTAGGCTCCGCGCGGGATGGGGGAGGGCAGCTCGGGCTGATGAACGAGGCGACACTGGAGCGCGCGATCGCGGACGATCTCGTTCCCGCGGACGCGACGGGGCCGCAGAGCGGCGGCCGCCCGCTCCCCAGCGAGCCAAGCTCGCCGCCGGCGCGGAGCCTGGGCACCGTCGATCGCTCCAACGTGACGCACGGCCTTCCCCTGGGCGAGCTTTCGCCATTCCAGCGCTGGTTCCGGCACTGGTTCTCGCGCACCGTGTCCGCCGTGCTCATGAAGTCCTGGTTCCGGATCACGATCGTGGGACGCGAGCGGTTCCTGGCGGAGCCTGCCCTGTACGTGTTCAACCACCTGAGCTGGATGGATCCGCTCGTGATGCTGGCGACCTTCCCGAGCCAGCCCCGGCTCCATTTCTACGGCCCGAAGGAGGTCGACCTGCGCAAGGGCATCCGGAACCGGTTCATGTGGTGGACGACCATCCCGGTGCCGTTCAGCCCCTACAAGGACGACCTGCTGACGTCCGTTCGCCGTGCCCAGGCCGTCTTCGATTCGGGGGCCTCGCTGGCCATCTCGCCGGAGGGCCGGATCCACGTCCACGAGGGCGACCTGCTGCCGTTCGAGGAGGGCGCCGCCTACCTCGCGCTGCGGGCCGGCGTGCCGATCGTCCCGGTGGCGATCACGGGCACCTCATGGGCGCACTTCCGTGGCCGCGTCACGATCCGCATCGGCGAGCCGATCCCCACGGGCGCACGCCCGACCCGACGGGCCGTCCGCCGGTACACGGCACTCGCGTGGCATCGTCTCCACGCCATGGTCGCGGACGATCGTGACCTGCCCGTGCCGGGCCGGATCGAGCGGTGGTACACGGACCTCATCAACGACTGGGGCCCGGGCGGCCGTGCTGCCGCCACGGAGCTCCGGGGTCCCCATCCAGCCGACGTCCCCATCCCGGACGAGGAGGGCTGACCCCTCGGCCGGTCGCGGGCGTTCGGCCGCGGGCGCGGGTGGAGCCCGCGGTGGGCGCGGGTCGAGCCCGCGTTGGGCGCTGGTCGAGCGGCGTTGGGCGCTGGTCGAGCGTCCGCCGGCGCGGGTTGATGCGCGCCGGGCGCGGGTGATGCCGGCCCTTGGCACAGCCGCGGTCACGCGGAACGGCCGCGGCCACCGAGCTCTGGCATACTCGCCGGCGATGAGCGGCACCGGGCTGTCGACCGATCCGAAGGAGTATCGAGCGCGGCTCGACGACCAGGCGGACGACCAGATCGATCGCTGGGTCTCGGAGCTCATGCGCGACGTCGTCAAGCGCCGCGGCATCGTCAAGGTCGTCGACGACTTCCGATCGGCGGCGCGGCTGTCCGAGGCCGAATTCGAACGCGTGTTCGCATTCGGCGGCGGGGCGCCCATGACGCTCGGGCGCGACGCCGGGGGTCGGCTGGTGGTCCCGACGGTCAGCCTCTGGGCGCTCGTGCCCGGCCTGCGTGGTCTCGTCGCCGACAGCCGTCCGCGCCTGATCGAGTACCTCGTCGCCAACTTCGACGAGCTCGTCTACGTCTGAGGGTTCCCCCGGACCTCTCGCCCGGCTCGGCGGCCTCGTCAGGCTGGTGCACGCCTTCCCGTCGCTGCTGAACGCCTCGGCCTCGTTGCTGATCGCGTCCGTCGCCGGAGCCGACGGACCGACGGCAGCGCGCCTCGGGCTGTCGATGCTCGGGCTCCAGGCGTCCATCGGCGCGCTGAACGACCTGGTGGACGAACCGCTCGATGCCGCGCAGAAGCCTGCGAAGCCGCTGCCCCGCGGCCTCGTGACCCGCCGGGCGGCCTCGCTCGTGGCCGGCGCGACCGGCCTGGCCGGGCTCGCGCTGTCGGCGCCGTCGGGGCTCGCGACGCTCGGAGCGGCGTTCGCCGTGATCGGGCTCGGCTACCTCTACGATCTGCGGCTCTCACGGACCACCCTGTCGTGGCTGCCCCTCGCTTTGGCGCTGCCGGTGCTGCCGATCCACGCCTGGCTCGGAGCGACGGGAACCGTCGCTGCGGGGCTGGTCACGCTCGTGCCCGCCGCCGTGCTCGCCGGGACCGCGCTCGCGCTGGCGAACGGGCTCGTCGACGTGGAGCGGGACAGGGCCAGCGGACGGCGGGGGATCGTGGTCGCGCTCGGATCCCGGGCAGGGTGGCTCGTTCACGCTGGGCTGTTCGCCATCGTGATCGCGCTGGCCGTGACGCTGGCGCCGGCACCGGCGGTCCCGACCGGCGGCTCGACCGACGCGCTCGGCACGCTCCGGCTCGCCGGCCTGCCGCTGGGGCTCGTCGCGATCGCGCTCGGTGCCGCCGCGCTGCTCGCCCGGTCGCCGGCCGTGCGGGAACGCGGCTGGGAGCTGGAGGCGCTCGGCGTCGCCGTCGCCGGGGTCGCCTGGCTGGCTGGGACGGCCGCCGCGTCGAGGCCCGGGTGAGCCAGCCCCGAACCCCCCGGGGTCGCGTGGCGAGCCGGGACGGTGCGGGACGGCGCAAGACGGCCCCTGCGGCGATGCCTGTCCGAGCGTCACCGGACGTCTTGCCCGGGTGTTGATTCCGGGCCTCCGTACCTTCGTCCCATGACCCTAACAATCGAGAAAACCGCTCGTTATGGTTCGCGTCCACGGCCGCATCCGAACGGGAGCTCAGCCATCGTGAACCGACGCTTGACGCGCCTCCGGGGGGTCTTCATCGCCGTCGCGGCCCTGGCCTTGTCGGCCGGCATCGCCTTCGCCGCACAGCCCGAGGCTGGTTGGGGCCTCACGAACGCGGCGGCCCGTGCGGGCAAGACGGTGCCCGTGCGAGCCGGCCAGCAGGCACCCGACGAGGAGATCGTCGACGACACCGATGACGCCGATGAGCTCCAGGACGAGGACACCGATGAGCCGGGCGAGACGGACGTCGACGACGACACCGCCGGGGGCGGTGCGAACTGTGCGACCGACCCGAGCGCCCTGACGCCCGAGGAGGTCGCCGCGCTCAAGCACGGATCGATCGTCTGCTGGGCAGCCCATCAGAAGGAGTGGCCCGCCTGGTTCACCAAGCACGGCGACTTCGTCAGGTGCTGGGCGCACCACGGCAAGGCCGACGCCCCGTCGTGCACCGAGGACCCGAACGCGGAGGAGCCGGCCGCCGGCGGCGACCCCGCAGCGACCTCGGTTGGCCACGGCAAGAGCCAGGGAAAGGGCAAGGGCCACAACAAGTAGCCGCCATTTCTCCGGCAATCGAAGAGCCTCGCTCGGATCACCGGGCGAGGCTCTTGGTTATTCGGGGCTGGCGCCGAGGCCGGCGAGCCGGCCGATCGGGTGTGGGTCAGCCGCCCTCGCTCCGGACGACCGCGATGGCGTTCTCGAGCCGGAGCTTGGCGATGGTCAGGTACTTCGCGAGATTCGCCCGGTCGACCGCACCGATCTCCCGGATGACCTCGCGCGCCTGGAGCACGGACAGGAGTGACTCGACCGCCTCGGTCAGCTGCTGCTTTGCATTGACGAGCGAGTCGTCGGTGATGGCCGCGGTCTCGCGTCGGACACCGGTCCACGCCGCCTCGGCCTCGTCTGCCATCTCGTCGCCCGAGTCGGTCGCGAGGGGCGGTGGCAGCTCTCCGTCGACGTCGATCTGGTCGGGCGCCGAGCGACCGGGCCGGCCCTCGATCTTGTCGCGGAGCTTGATGAGCGTCAGCTCCCCGCGCGCCACCTGTCCGGCCAGCTTCCGGCGCTTCTTCGGGTCCTCGACCTTCAAAAGCTCGTAGGCGTGGGACAGGGTGTCTTTGCGCAAGGACACCAGCTCGCGAACGTCCTCGGGCGCATCCGCGAGACGGAGGCGGTTCTCGAGGTAGCCCTTGTCCTTGCCCAGCTTCTGGGCAAGGCGCCGGACCGAGTAGCCGTGCTCGTGGACCATCCGGTCGTACATCGAGGCCTCGTCGAGCGGCGACAGGTCCTCGCGCTGGAGGTTCTCGATGATCGAGATCTCGAGGGCGGTGTCGTCGTCGATCTCCTCGACGAGGGCCGGGATGGTATCCAGCCCGGCAGCCTTCGACGCGCGCCAGCGGCGCTCGCCGGCGATGAGCTGGAACTCCCCGTCGTCGAGCGGACGGACAAGGATCGGCTGAAGGACGCCGTGTTCACGGATCGAGGCCGCCAGCTCCTCGAGGGACGTCTCGTCGAACGCGAGGCGAGGCTGCTCGGGATTCGGGGTGATCCGTTCCACGTCGATGTTGCGGACGCCGCCCCGCGCGCGACCCTGGCGGTCGTTCGAGAGGAGGCTGACGATCGCCGGGGAGAGCTCGCGCTCCTCCGACAGGCGCCGCGCGGCGGCGGCGCGGAAGTCAGTTCGTGCCAAGGTCGACCACCTCCCGGGCCAGCTCGCGGTAGGTCCGTGCCGCGTCGGTGTTCCCGGCGTAGACCGTGATGGGTCGTCCGACGAGGGGCGCCTCGCCCAGCTTCACGGTGTTGCGGATGATCGAGTTGAAGACGTGGTGATCGCCGACGACGCGCAGCTCGTCCAGCATGTCCCTGGCGAGGTTCGTGCGTCCGTCGAAGAACGTCGGCAGCAACCCGAGGATCTTGAGGCGTCGGTTCAGCTTGAGCCGGATGGTGTTGATCACCTTGACCAGGTTGGTCAGGCCCTTCATCGCGTAGTACTGCGTCTGGACCGGGATGATCACGCCGTCTGCCGCGACGAGACCGTTCACGGTGAGCAGCCCGAGGTTCGGCGGGCAATCGATGAGCGCGTAGTCGTAGCGCCGCTTGAGGCGGCCGTCGAGGGCGTCGCGCAGGAGCGACTCCCGGCCGAGCATCGTGAACAGCTCGCCTTCGGTCGCCGCAAGATCGATGTGGGCGGGCGCGATGTCGATGCCCTCGGTCTCGGTGGCCCGGATGATCTCGTCGATCGAGGACCGGCCGACGAGCACGTCCGCCATCGAGACGTCGATCGTGTTCAGGTTGACCCCGAGGCCGGCGGTGAGATTCGCCTGCGGGTCCATGTCGATGCACAGGATGCGCAGGCCATCCTCGGCCAGGGCACCGGCCAGGTTGATGGCCGTGGTGGTCTTGCCGACCCCGCCCTTCTGGTTGGCGATCGCGATCACATTCGTCACCGGGGCTTCACCTCATTCCCTCGTGGCGGAGTAGGTTGCCGGTGGGAGCTCGCATCCCGCGGCGTCGATGGGCCGTGGCGCAGGCCCGGACGCCGGGTCGAATGCTAGCGCAGCGACGTCCCCTCGGTTGCCCCGAGTTATCCACAGGATGGTCGAGTTGTGCACCGAACTGTGGATTACGTCGTGCGCGCGTCCAAGCCGTGAATCGTCCGATTTCGCGGATTCATCAACGCGCAGAACCCCGCGATGCCCGCTCTATCATGGCCGCGAACCCCCGACGGCGGCGCTGTCCTTGCGCAAAGACAGATGGAGATTCGCGGTGCCCACCAACGACGAGCGACTGGCCCGACTCGACGCGATGCGCGAGCAATCGCTGGCGGGTGGGGGAGTGGCGCGAATCGAGAAGCAGCACGGCATGGGCAAGCTCACGGCCCGAGAGCGCCTCGAGCTGCTGCTGGATGCCGGCACGTTCGTCGAGCTCGACCGATACGTCGTGCATCGGGCGACGGAGTTCGGGATGGCGGAGCAGCGTCCGCTCGGTGACGGTGTGGTCACCGGGCACGGGCGAATCGACGGGCGGCTGGTGTACGTCTTCAGCCAGGACTTCACCGTCTTCGGTGGCTCGCTGTCGGAGGCATACGCCGAGAAGATCTGCAAGGTGATGGATCAGGCGATGAAGGCCGGGGCGCCGCTCGTCGGCCTGAACGACTCCGGTGGCGCGCGCATCCAGGAGGGCGTGGCGTCCCTGGGCGGCTACGCGGAGATCTTCCTGCGCAACGTCCTCGCGTCGGGCGTGGTGCCCCAGGTGTCGGTGGTGCTGGGCCCGTGCGCGGGCGGTGCGGTGTACTCGCCCGCGATGACCGACTTCACCGTCATGGTCGAGGGCACGAGCTACATGTTCGTCACCGGGCCGAACGTCGTGCGCACGGTGACGCACGAGGAAGTCGACGCGGAGTTCCTCGGCGGCGCCGTGACCCACACGACGCGCAGCGGCGTCGCGCACCTCGCGGCGCCGGACGAGGCGAGCGCCCTCGCCGCGGCGCGCCAGCTTCTCGGCTATCTGCCGGCCAACAACCTCGAGCGGCCACCGGCTGGCGAGACGAGCGACCCGGCCGACCGCATGGATCCGGCACTCGATGCCATCGTGCCCGACGATCCCCAGGCGCCATACGACATGCACCAGGTCATCCGCGGCGTCGTCGACCGCGATTCGTGGATGGAGCTCCAACCGGGCTGGGCGGGCAACATCATCGTCGGCTACGCGCGGCTCGGCGGGCACGCCGTGGGGATCGTCGGCCAGCAGCCGGCGGTGCTCGCCGGTGCGTTGGACATCGACGCCTCGGTCAAGGCGGCACGGTTCGTCCGGACCTGCGATGCCTTCAACGTGCCGCTGGTCACGTTCGTGGACGTCCCGGGGTTCCTGCCCGGCGTCGGACAGGAGCACGGCGGCATCATCCGCCACGGAGCGAAGCTGCTGTATGCCTACTGCGAAGCGACCGTGCCGAAGCTCACGGTCATCACGCGCAAGGCCTACGGGGGCGCGTACGACGTCATGAGCAGCAAGCACATTCGCGGCGACCTGAATCTCGCATGGCCCTCGGCGGAGATCGCGGTCATGGGCCCGGCGGGCGCGGTCGCGATCATCTTCAAGGACGGGATCGCGGCAGCCGCCGATCCGGAGGCGGAGCGCGCTCGTCTCGTGGCTGAGTACGAGGAACGCTTCGCAAATCCGTACATTGCCGCGGGGCGCGGCTACGTCGACGACGTCATCCGGCCATCCGAGACGCGACCGCGGCTGATCGCCGGCCTGGCGGCTCTCGCGACGAAGCGGGACACGAACCCGCGGAAGAAGCATGGCAACATCCCGCTCTGACGGGGGGCAGCGCGCCACCGTCCACGCGGTCGCGGACGACCGGTCGTCTTTGCGCAAAGACGGGCCGCGGACGGCAGGAGCGGCAGAAGGGCCGGCCCTCCCATTCCGCCGGGTGCTCATCGCCAACCGCGGCGAGATTGCCGTCCGGATCATCCGCGCCTGCCGTGAGCTCGGGCTGGAGTCCGTGGCGGTGTACTCCGACGCCGACGCCCACGCCGCGCACGTTCGACTGGCAGACACGGCGTCGCGCCTGGGGCCGGCGCCGTCGACGGAGAGCTACCTGCGCATCGACCGCATCCTCGAGGCGGCGATCGCCACCGGCGCCGACGCGATCCACCCGGGCTACGGCTTCCTCGCGGAGCGGGCCGCCTTCGCGCGAGCGGTACGCGAGGCCGGCCTCGTCTTCGTCGGGCCCGACGCCGATGCCATCGAGGCGCTCGGCGACAAGCTCCACGCCCGCCGGCTTGCGCGGGCCGCCGGCGTCCCGGTCGTGCCCGGGACCCTCGACCCGGCGCCCATCGATCGGCCCGACCAGGTCGAGGCCGTCGTGCGCGACGCCGAGGAGGTCGGCCTGCCCCTGCTCGTCAAGGCCGCGGCGGGTGGGGGAGGCAGGGGCATGCGCCGGGTCGAGCGCATCGCCGACCTGCCCATGGCGCTCCTCGAGGGATCACGTGAGGCGGAAGCCGCGTTCGGTGACGGGCGCGTCTACCTGGAGCGCGAGATTCGCCCGGCCCGCCACATCGAAGTGCAGCTCCTGGGCGACGTCCAAGGCACGGTCGTCGCGATCGGCGAGCGCGACTGCTCAATCCAGCGCCGGCACCAGAAGCTCGTCGAGGAGGCGCCCGCCCCTGGGCTGACCCCGGAGGCTCGCGCCGAGCTGCATGGGATGGCCGTCGCGGTCGCGTCCGCCGCCCGGCTCTCGAACGCGGCGACGGCCGAGTTCCTGCGCGAGCCCGACGGCCAGTTCCGATTCCTCGAGGTGAACACCCGCCTCCAGGTCGAGCACGGCGTGACGGAGCTCGTCACCGGCCTCGACATCGTCCAGGAGCAGCTCCGGCTCGCGGCCGGGCTCCCCTTGTCCGACGCCGCGCGCGAAGCGGCCGCGCGCGCGGCGACGCTGATCGGCCACGCGATCGAGGTCCGCATCTCGGCGGAGGACCCGGGGCGCGATTTCGCCCCGACGCCCGGGCAGGTCCGCCACTGGGTCATGCCGGCGGGGCCCGGCGTCCGCGTCGACACCGCGATCGAGCCGGGGGATCGCGTGCCTCCGGAATACGACAACCTCATCGCCAAGCTCATGGTCCACGCCGGCGATCGAGGTGCCGCGATCGACCGTCTCAGACGCGCGCTGCGCGAGACTGAGATCGCGGGGATCCAGACGACGCTCCCGTTCCATCGGTTCGTGGCAGGCGATCCCTCGTTCGCCGCGGCGACGCTGTCGACCGACTGGGTCGCGGACCACTGGGCCGGGCATGCCGAGGCCGAGCGTGCGCAGCGTCTTGCTCGGGTGGCCGCGGCGCTCGGGTCTGCAGGGACGAACGCGGCAGGAAGTGTCTCTGCGCAAAGACAGGGCTCGCCGCCACCCCAAGCCCGGGGCGACGGCGCCTGGTCGGCAGCGGCCCTCGAGGCCGCCGTCGACCGCTGGCCGGGCTCGTGATGGGCCGCCAACCGATGGCGGCGCGCACGAAGGGCCCCCGACCGCTGGCCGGGCACGTGCTGGGCCGCCGAGGTCCGGCCGCGCGCGTGAACCGCCGCCCATCCCGCGACGGGCGCCAACCGCGGTCCGGCGTGTGACGACCAGGGAACACGCGCCCCTCCGCGCGATCCTCGCCCCTGGCTCGGCCCGCGCGACGGAGGACGCGACCAACGGCGCCAGCGGGCCCGGCGGCCCGCTGGCGCGAATGGTCATCCAGGAGCTGGATGGTGGCCGCGCCGTCGTCGATGGCACCCCGGAGGAGGTGAGCCTCGCCGCCCTGGGCGGACCACGAGCCAGGCTGACCACGCCGGACGGGGCCCACGAGGTCGTGCTCCTCCCCGTGCCGGACGTCGCCCGGTCGGCCGCTGGCGTCCAGCGGGTGGAGGTGGTCCTGGACGGCTGGCGCTTCGAGATCGACCTGGAGCCGGAGGCGCGAGCGGCGCTCCGCGATCGGGCGACCCGGGCCGCCGGGGACGCGACGAGGGGCGGCCCCCTGGAGCTGCGTGCCATCATCCCGGGACGGGTCGTGTCGGTCGACGTTGCGGACGGCGACACCGTGGAGGCAGGGCAGCGGGTGCTCGTGGTCGAGGCAATGAAGATGCAGAACGAGCTTCGGGCGCCGCGCGGCGGCACGGTCCGGGGCATCGCGGTGGGGGCCGGCGAGACGGTGGAGCAGGGCGACGTCCTGCTGGTCGTGGAGTAGCGGCCGGTGACCAGACCGGCCGATCCGGGCCGCGAGCGCTGGCGCGAGACGACTCGCCGGAAGGCCGTGGACGCCGCCCCCGAGCGGCGCGACCGGTTCGAGACCTCGTCCGGCCTGGAGGTCGGGGACCTCTACACCCCGGCGGACATCGCCGGCATGGACGAGGACAGGGACCTCGGCCGCCCGGGCGAGCCCCCGTTCACCCGCGGCGTCCAGGCGACGATGTACCGGAGCCGGCTCTGGACGATGCGCCAGTACGCCGGTTTCTCGACCGCGCAGGAGACGAACACGCGCTTCCGGTACCTCCTGGAGCAGGGTCAGACGGGCCTCTCGGTCGCCTTCGACCTGCCGACGCAGATGGGCTACGACTCGGACGCGCCGGAGGCCGAGGGGGAGGTGGGCCGCGTCGGGGTCCCGATCTCCAGCCTTGCCGACATGGAGACGCTGGTCGACGGGATCCCGCTCGGCGAGGTCTCGACCTCGATGACCATCAACGCGACCGCCGCCACGCTCGTCGCCCTGTACGTCGCGGCGGCCGAGCGGCAGGGGGTCGAGCGGAGCAGGGTCGCCGGCACGGTCCAGAACGACATCCTCAAGGAGTACATCGCCCGTGGGACGTGGATCTACCCGCCGGAGCCCTCGATGCGCCTCGTGACCGACGTGTTCGAGTTCGGCGCCCGGGAGCTGCCGAAGTGGAACACGATCTCGATCTCCGGCTACCACATGCGCGAGGCGGGGGCGACGGCCGCCCAGGAGCTGGCCTTCACGCTCGCGGACGCGATCGCCTACGTCGAGGCGGCCATCGCGCGGGGCATGGCGATCGACGACTTCGCGCCGAGGCTGAGCTTCTTCTTCGCGGCATGGTCGGAGCTGTTCGAGGAGGTCGCGAAGTTCCGGGCGGCGCGCCGGATGTGGGCCGGGATCGTGCGCGATCGCTTCGGCGCTTCGAACATCCGTTCGATGGCGTGTCGGTTCCACGTGCAGACCGCCGGCTCGTCGCTGACGGCGCAGTCGGTCGACAACAACGTCGTTCGGACCACGGTCCAGGCACTCGCCGCGATCCTCGGCGGGGCGCAGAGCCTGCACACGAACTCACGCGACGAGGCGCTTGCCCTGCCGACCGAGGACAGCGTGCGGCTGGCACTGCGGACCCAGCAGATTCTCGCGCACGAGTCCGGGGTCGCGGACACGCCGGATCCGCTGGGCGGGTCGTACTTCGTGGAGACGCTCACCGACGAGCTCCAGGCAGCCGCGCAGGGATACCTCGACGAGATCGACGCGATGGGCGGCACGCTTCGGGCGCTCGAGGCGGGCTTCCAGCAGCGGTCGATCCAGGAGTCGGCCTACCAGGCCCAGCGGGCCATCGACGCCGGCGAGCAGATCGTGGTCGGCGTCAACCGCTATCGCGACGAGGCGCCCGGCGCGCCACCGGCCATCCAGCGCATCGATCCCGAGGCCGAGCGACGCCAGGTCGCCGGCCTCCGGCTCGTCCGAGCCGAGCGCGACCCCGCAGCGTGGGAGCGGGCGATGACCCGCCTCGAGGACGTCGCTCGGGGGACCGACAACCTCCTGCCGCCGATCATCGACGCGGTCAAGGCCTACGCGACGGTCGGGGAGATCGCCGATCGGCTGCGCGCGGCGTGGGGCGTCCATCGCGAGCTGATCACCGTCTGACCGACCGGCCGAAGGAGGGGACATGGCTGCGCGCTCCAGGCCCGATCGACCGCCCGTCCGGTTCCGGCCGCCGGGGCGGATCCACCACGTCGCGGTGGTCGTCGCATCCCTCGAGGGCGCGCTGCCGCTCTACCGCGACCTGCTCGGGCTCCCGCTCGAGACGATCATGGACATCGATGCCGACCGGGTCCGGATCGCGTTCCTGGGCGTCGGCGAGTCGAAGGTGGAGCTCGTCGAGCCGACCGACGACGCGACGGGCGTGGCGCGGTTCCTCGCGAGCAAGGGCGAGGGCTTCCACCACGTGTGCTTCGAGGTCGACAACCTGACCGAGGAGCTGACGCGGCTGGGCATCGAGGGCGTCGAGCTCATCGACTCCGCGCCCCGCCGAGGCGCCGAGGGCCCGGTCGCGTTCCTGCACCCCCGGAGCTGCCACGGCGTGCTGGTCGAGCTCATCGAGGCGCCGGGCGGTCCCGCCTGGACGAGCCTCGGCTACCCGGGTTGAGGGACCGGGGCTCGAGCGACCAGGCGACGATGACGGGGGAGCGGCGCTCGAGCGACCAGGCGAGGATGACGGGGGAGCGGCGCTCGAGCGACCAGGCGAGGATGACCTGGGAGCGGCGCTAGAGCGACCACGCGAGGATGACGGCGGGCGCGGGGTCCGCCAGCCGCGCGAACTCGACGATCTGGCGCGCGAACATGCGGATCGTCGGCTTCTCCTCCCGCGGGAGCTCGCCGAGCTCCTCCTCGAGCAGGTCGATCCAGTGTCCGGCGACCGCGTCGAGATGGCGGTCCTCGAGCATCGCGACCGCGGTGATCCAGGCGGGATCCACCCGCTCCACCGTCCGCTCACCGCCGTCGCCGCCGGGCCCGTCCATGTCGGAGCGGGCCTCCAGGAAGTCCATGGGATCGTCGCCGCCGGTCACGCCGCGAATCGCCTGGCTGAAGAGGTCGAGCCAGGTCGGGTCGACGGCGCCGCCCAGCGTGAGATGGGCCGGGAAGCGCGCCCGATCGGCAAAGCTCGCGAGGTCATCGACGGCCACGGCGAGCAGGATCTCGCGGCTGTCGCCCGCGACCAGGTCCATGACGAGGCCCATGGGATCGTCCCTCGCGCCGGTCAGCCGCGGTAGCCGGCGTCGCGGAGGAGCCCGGGCAGCTCTGTGGGCGAGCCTGCGACGCGGAAGCCGGCCGCCTCGAGCGCCGCGACCTTCGACGCGGCCGTGCCTGCGCCGCCGGAGATGATCGCGCCGGCGTGGCCCATGCGCTTGCCCTCGGGCGCCGTGCGGCCCGCGATGAACGCGGCCTTCGGCACGGAGGCGAGATTCGTCGCGGCCCAGGCCGCCGCTTCCTCTTCCGCGGCGCCGCCGATCTCGCCGATCAGCACGATCGCCTCGGTCTCCGGGTCGCCGGCGAAGAGCTTGAGGATGTCGAGGAACGTCGAGCCGATGATCGGGTCGCCGCCGATGCCGACGCACGTCGACTGCCCGATCCCGGCGTCGCTCATGGCCTGGACCGCCTCGTACGTCAGCGTCCCGGAGCGGGACACCACCCCGACGGAGCCCTCGCGGTGGATCGAGCCGGGGATGATGCCGACCTTGGCCCGGCCCGGTGACGTCGCCCCCGGGCAGTTCGGCCCGATGAGCCGCGCCCCGGCGGCCTGGACGGCGGCCACGACCGGGACCATGTCGAGCGCCGGGATGCCCTCGGTGATGCAGAAGATCGTCGCAACGCCGGCCCCGACGGCCTCGAGGATGGCATCGGGCGCACCGGCTGCGGGCACGAAGATGCACGACGCGTTGGCGCCGGTCTCGCGGACCGCCTCCGACACCGTGTCGAACACGGGCACGGCGTCGTCGAGCGCGCGCAGGCCGCCTTTGCCCGGCGTGACGCCGGCAACGACGCTGGTGCCGTAGGCGTGCATCGCGCGAGCGTGGAACTCGCCTTCCCGCCCCGTGATGCCCTGGACGACGAGCCGGGTCTCGTTCCCGACCAGGATGCTCACGCGCGCGACGCCTGGGCCGCGGCCACGGCCTTCGTCGCCGCCTCATCGAGGCTCGCGGCGGTCTCGAAGTGCGCGGCCTCGAGCAGGCGAGCGGCCTCCTCGGCGTTGGTGCCGACGATCCGCACGACCATCGCGACGTCGCGGGTCTGCATGCGGCGGGCCTCGATCAGGCCGTTGGCCACCTCGTCGCCTCGGGTGATCCCGCCGAAGATGTTGACGAGGATGGCCTCCACCTTGGGCTCGTCCAGGATCAGGCGCATCGCCGCGGCGACCCGTTCGGCCTTCGCGCCGCCGCCGATGTCGAGGAAGTTGGCCGGCTCGCCGCCGGCCCGCTTCACCAGGTCCATCGTCGTCATGGCCAGCCCGGCGCCGTTGACCATGCAGCCGATCGTGCCGTCGAGGTGGATGAAGCTGATGTCGTGGCGTCGCGCCTCGGCGTCCGCGGGTGCCTCCTCGTCGGGGTCGCGCATCGCCTCGTGGTCCGGGTGCCGGTAGAGGGCGGAGTCATCGAGGGTGACCTTCGCGTCGAGGCAGACGAGCTGCTCCTCGGCACCGCCCGGCCCGCCGCCGCGGACCACGGCCAGCGGGTTGATCTCGACGAGGTCGGCGTCATACGCCTGCATCGTCCGCACCAGGCCTTTGGCGATCGCGACCGTGGCCTTGAGGTGCGCCCCGAGCCCGAGCCGGAACGCCAGCTCGCGCGCCTGCCAGTCGCGCAGTCCGAGCAGGGGATCGGCGTGGACGCGGACGATCGCCTCGGGGCGTGCCGCCGCGACCTCCTCGATCTCGACGCCGCCCTCGGCGGACCCCATCAGCAGGATTCGCCGCGCCGCCCGATCGAGCACCGCGGCGAGGTAGTACTCCCGCGCGATGTCCGCCGCGGGCGCGACGAGCACCTTGCGCACCGGGATGCCCTTGATCGACATCCCGAGGATCGCGTCGGCGACGTGCTCGGCCTCGTCGTCCGTCGAGGCGAGCTTGACGCCGCCGGCCTTGCCCCGACCGCCGACGAGCACCTGGGCCTTGATCACGACCTGTGACGCGTGCCCCGCGCCGTGGAGCAGGCGCGACGCGGCCGCTCGCGCCTCGGCCGGGGAGCGCGCCACCTCGTACGGCGGCACCGGCAGTCCCTGGGCGAGCAGGAGCTTCTTGGCGTCGGCTTCCTGGATCTTCACGGGAGGGCGATGGTACGCGCCGGGTCCGGCGCGAGCCGCGGCGCGCGGAGCTAGCCGCGGGCGAGGTGGAGCCGGCGGGCCTCGGCGATCCGGTCGAGAGCCGCCGGGGTCTTCGACAGCGACCAGATCACGGCGTCGTCGATGCCGATCGCCGCGAGCTCGTCGAACAGCACGGCGAGGCCAGCGGCATCGGCGTCCGTGCCGTGGTCGTCATCGCCGCGCTGGCCCGGCTCGTGCACTCGCAGCCCGACGGTGCGACGCATCGTGCCCGGGTCGCGCCCGACGTCAACGCACGCCTCGGCGAGGTCCCGGAGCGAGGTCCGGAGCCGGTCGTCGACCGAGCCGAACCAGGCCATGTTCCAGGCGTCCGACCACTGCGCGGTGAGCCGCAGCATCCGCGCCCCCTTCGCCGCGACGAGCGTCGGCGTCCGCCGAGCCGGCGGCGGCAGCAGCTTCGCGCGGTCGTAGCGGCTCCAGCGCCCGTCCGACGTGACCTCCTCGCCGCGCAGCAGCCGCACGACGACCTCGAGATCCTCCTCGAACCGGCCCACCCGATGGTCGAACGGGTAGCCGAACGCGTCGTACTCGGGCTGGTGCCAGCCGCAGCCCAGGCCGAGGAGCAGCCGCCCGCCGGAGAGGTCGTCGAGCGTGGCGGCCATCTTGGCCATGAGGCCCGCGTTCCGGAAGGACGAACACATGACGAGCGCCCCGAGCTCCACGCGCGGGACCGTCGCGGCGAGCGCTGACAGCGTCGTCCAGGCCTCGTGGACGCCCTCCTCGGGCTCCGGCGGGAAGCGGAAGAGCAGGTGGTCGTACACCCAGATCGAGTCGAGCCCGACGGCCTCGGCCCGCTGGGCGAACGTGAGCGTCTCCCCGAAGGCCGGGGCGCGCCCGTCCTCCGTGTCGCCGTAGGCCAGGGGAACCGTCACGCCGATCCGCATCGGCGGAGTCTAAGGGCCCTGCCTAGAATGCCCCCGTATGGCCCACCGAGTGACGCTCATCCCCGGCGACGGCATCGGTCCGGAGCTGGCGGAGGCGACCCGACGCGTGCTCGACGCGACGGGCGTGGCGTTCGAATGGGAGGTCGTCGAGGCCGGCGAGGCGACGATCGCGACGAAGGGCACGCCGCTCCCGGACGAGGTCCTCGACTCGATCCGGCGGAACCGGATCGCGCTCAAGGGCCCGATCACCACCCCGATCGGCTCGGGCTTCCGGAGCGTCAACGTCGGCCTGCGCCAGGCCCTCAACCTCTACGCGAACCTCCGGCCCGCCCGGTCCATGGCCGGCGTCCAGAGCCGGTACGAGGACGTCGACCTCGTGATCGTGCGCGAGAACACCGAGGACCTGTACGCGGGCATCGAGCACATGGTCGGCCGCGACGCGGCGGAGTCGATCAAGATCATCACCCGGGCGGCCTCCGAGCGGATCGCCCGGTTTGCCTTCGAGTACGCCGTGGCGAACGGGCGGCGGAAGGTCACCGCGGTGCACAAGGCGAACATCATGAAGCTGTCCGACGGCCTGTTCCTCGAGGCCTGCCGGACCGTCGCCGAGGGCTACGCCGACCGGATCGAGTTCGAGGACCGCATCGTCGACAACATGTGCATGCAGCTCGTCCAGAAGCCGGACATGTACGACGTCCTGGTCCTGCCCAACCTGTACGGCGACATCGTGTCCGACCTCGCCGCCGGGCTGGTCGGCGGCCTCGGCGTTGCTCCCGGGGCGAACATCGGCGAGGACGGCGCGGTCTTCGAGCCGGTCCACGGGTCGGCCCCCAAGTACGCCGGCCAGAACAAGGCCAACCCGACCGCGTTGATCCTCTCCGCCGCGCTGATGCTCCGCCACCTCGGCTACGCGGCCGAGGCCGAGCGCGTGGAGCGCGCCGTGCGCGAGGTCATCGCCGCCGGCCGCCGCACGACGTACGACCTGGGTGGGACCTCCGGCACGAGTGACTTCGCGGACGCGGTCATCGAGCGGCTGACCTCGGTCTCGACGTCGGGGACGTCGGCCGCGGCAGGCAGCGCCGCGGCAGGCAGCGCCGCGTGACCGTCCAGTCGGCCGTCCTCCGGGCGCTGCGCAAGCCCCGCGGCACCGCCGCGCAGGGCTTCGGCCAAACGAGCCGCCGCGACAGCTGGGCGATCTACCCGGTCGTCCAGGCGATCGTGTTCACGGTGTGCGCGAGCTACCTGACCTTCAGCGGCGTGCTCTGGGGACCGCTCTTCGGGCCGCAGTACGTGCAGGTCGACGGCTACCTCTCACCGCTCTTCTCGCCGCTGCTCGTGTTCCCGGACATGCCGACCTGGCTCAGCCCGGGCCTGCTCATCCTGTGGATCCCGATCGGCTTCCGGGCCACCTGCTACTACTACCGCAAGGCGTACTACCGCTTCTACTTCGCGGACCCGCCGGGCTGCGCGGTCGGAGAGCCGACCGTCCACCGCCGGTTCGCGCTCGAGAACGCGCTGCCGTTCATCCTCCAGAACCTGCACCGGTACCTGCTGTACCTCGCGTTCATCCCGCTCACGTTCCTGTGGCTCGACATCCTGCCGGCGTTCAACATCGTGCCGGACGCGGACGTCGCCGACCCGCGCCTCCGGATCAGCGCGATCGGACTGCTGTTCCTGCTCAACGTCATCCTGCTGACCGGGTACTCCCTGTCGTGCCACTCCCTGCGCCACCTGGTCGGGGGCCGGATCGACTGCTTCTCGTGCACGCGGGCGCGCCGCGTCCGCTACACGCTCTGGCAGCGCCTCACTGACCTGAACCGCAATCACATGTGGTGGGCCTGGTCCAGCCTGGTCACGGTCACCCTCGCGGACGTCTACGCACGCCTCCTGCTCGCGGGGGTCGTGCCCGACCTCGCGATCCACTTCTAGCCGCCGCGCTCGATGGTCCTGCACGCGGCCGCGACGGCGCAGATCGAGACGCACCCGGTCGACGTGCTCGTCGTCGGCGCCGGCGGCGCCGGGCTCCGGGCGGCCATCGAGGCACACGACGCGGGCGCGACCGTCGGGCTCGTCTGCAAATCCCTCCTCGGCAAGGCCCACACGGTCATGGCGGAGGGCGGGGTCGCGGCGGCGCTCGGGCACGTGGACCCCGCCGACAAGTGGCAGACCCACTTCCGCGACACGATGGTCGGCGGCAAGCTCCTCAACAACCCGCGCATGGCCGAGCTGCACGCCAAGGAGGCCCCGGACCGCGTTCGCGAGCTGGAGCTGTGGGGCGCGGTGTTCGACCGGACCCGCGACGGGCGGATCCTGCAGCGGCCCTTCGGCGGTCACTCGCATCCCCGGCTCGCCCACGTCGGGGACCGGACCGGCCTCGAGATGATCCGGACGCTCCAGGATCGAGCCGTCTCGTCCGGCATCGACGTGTTCATGGAGTGCACGATCACGCGCCTCATCACCGGCGAGGACGGCGTGGTCGGGGCGTTCGGCTACTGGCGGACCACCGGCGGCCCGGTGCTCTTCCCGGCGAAGGCGGTGGTCCTCGCGACGGGCGGCGTCGGCAAGGCGTACACGGTCACCTCGAACTCGTGGGAGTACTCCGGGGACGGGCAGGCCCTCGCCTACGACGCCGGCGCCGAGCTCATCGACATGGAGTTCGTCCAGTTCCACCCGACGGGGATGGTCTGGCCGCCCGGGGTGCGCGGGCTGCTCGTCACCGAGGCCGTGCGCGGCGAGGGCGGCATCCTCCGCAACAACGACGGCGAGCGCTTCATGTGGAAGTACCTGCCGGAGGATCGCCGCGGCGAGTACGCCTCGACCGACGAGGAGGCCGCGAAGTGGGTGACCGCCCAGTCGCAGGGCCGCATCACCGACGCCCGCCGTCCGCCCGAGCTGTCGACCCGCGACAACGTCTCGCGCGCGATCTACACGGAGGTCCGGGAGGGCCGCGGCTCGCCCCACGGCGGTGTGTTCCTCGACATCAGCTACCTGCCCGCTGAGCACGTCCGCCGCAAGCTGCCCTCCATGTACGACCAGTTCAAGGAGCTGGCCGACGTCGACATCACGAAGGGCCCGATGGAGGTCGGTCCGACGACCCACTACGTCATGGGCGGCATCAGGGTCGACGCGGAGACGGGTGCGACCACCGTGCCCGGCCTCTTCGCGGCCGGCGAGGTCGCGGGCGGGATGCACGGCGCGAACCGCCTCGGTGGCAACTCGCTCTCGGACCTGCTCGTGTTCGGTCAGCGGACCGGCGCCGGCGCGGCCGCCCGGGCCGGCACCCGCCCGGACCAGCCGTACCTCGATCCGGTCCAGGTCGCCGACGCGGCGCGCGAGCTCGCAGCGCCCCTGGAGCGCGAGGCCGGCGAGGATCCGTACGCGCTCCAGCGCGACCTCCAGGACGTGATGCAGCGGCTCGTCGGCATCTACCGGGTGGAATCGGACCTCCAGGACGCGATCGCCGAGCTGGGCCGCCTGCGGGGTCGCGTCTCCAGCCTGGCCGCGAAGGGCGGGCGTGCCTTCAACCCCGGCTGGAACCTCGTCTTCGAGGTCCGCAACCTCCTCGTCGTGGCGGAGGCGATCACGCGCAGCGCCCTGCAGCGCACCGAGAGCCGCGGCGCCCACAGCCGGCTCGACTTCCCGGAGACCGACGAGGGCGGCTGGGCCGGCCGGAACAGCGTCGTCCGCCGCGCGGACGACGGGTCCATGGCGATCACGACCACCTCGTTGCCGGACATGACCGAGGAGCTTCGTTCGCTCCTGGGTCCGGCCCATTGATGCGACCATGACGGGCGAGATGACCGAGACCGCGCTCGCGCCCGCCAAGCCACCGGCCGAGGTGTCGACCGCCGTGCGCTCGACCACGGCGGAACCCGCGACGGCCGCCACGCTGGTCCATCTGAAGGTGTTCCGTGGCGAGGCGGGCGGGCCGTCGCGCTACGACGAGTTCGAGGTGCCGGTGGAGGAGGGGATGGTCGTCCTCGACGCGCTCCACTGGGTCCAGGGCAACGCGGCGCCCGACCTCGCCGTCCGCTGGAACTGCAAGGCCGCGAAGTGCGGCTCGTGCAGCGCGGAGGTCAACGGCCGGCCGCGCCTCACGTGCAAGACCCGCCTGTCGGACTTCGAGGCCGGCGAGGAGATCACCGTCGAGCCGATGCGGACCTTCCCCCTCATCCGCGACCTGGTCACGGACGTCTCCTGGAACTACACGGTCAACAAGTCGATCACGCCGTTCAGCCCGCCCGAGGACGTCCCTCAGTCCGAGTGGCGCTGGCAACAGCAGGACATCGAGCGCGTCCAGGAGTTCCGGAAGTGCATCGAGTGCTTCCTGTGCCAGGACGTCTGCCACGTCCTCCGGAACCACGAGACCGAGCGGCCCTTCATGGGCCCGCGTTTCCTCGTGCGGGCGGCGGGGCTCGAGATGCACCCGATCGACCAGGCGGACCGCCGCGGCTACCTCAAGGACGTTGGCGGCGTCGGCTACTGCAACATCACGAAGTGCTGCACCGAGGTCTGCCCGGAGCACATCAAGATCACCGACAACGCAATCATCCCCCTCAAGGAGCGCGTCGCCGACGAGTTCTACGACCCCATCCAGTGGGTGTGGCGCAAGCTCCGCGGCGACCAGGCCGCGCCGAGCCGCGCCCAGCTGCCCGTGCTGCCGGCCCAGGCGCCGGCCGCCCATGCCGGCGGCAACGGAACGCCCACGGCGAGCGGTGGCGCGCCCGCCGCCGACCCGGTTCCCCCGGCGCTCTCGGCCGACGCCTCGCCCGAGCGGGTCGCCCGTGCCGTCGGCAGGGACCGGGCCTCGGCCCCGAAACGGGCGGCGCCGGGGGCCAGGCGGACCCGCGGCGCCGGGGATACCGACAGCGCCGAGCCAATGGGCTCGCCGACGCCCAGCAGCGGCGTCCAGCAGCCCGCCGCCAAGGTCGCTCGCGCCGCGCGATCGAAGGCGAAGCCCGCGCCCGCCCCGAAGCGCCCGAGCCGGCGCCGATCCGACGCCGGCGACGAGACGCCGTCGGAAGGCTGATCCGGCGCCCCGGGTGCGCGAGCCGCCGCTGACGCTCGGCTTCGACGAGCTCGTCGCCCCCGAATCCACCGCGACCGATCCCCGGCCCGCCGGCCCCGCCTCGTCCGGCTTCGTCGTCCGCACCGATGGCGCGGCGCGCGGCAACCCGGGCCCGGCGTCCGCCGGCGCGGTCCTCATCTCCCTCGCGCGGCCGGACGCCCGCGATCCACGCGCGACGCCCGACGCCTCCATCTCGGAGTACCTCGGCGTCCAGACGAACAACGTCGCGGAGTACACGGCGGTCGTCCGGGCGGTCGGCCTCGGCCTGGAGCTCGGAGCGCGCCGCATGGAGCTCCTGCTGGACTCGAAGCTCATCGTGGAGCAGCTCGCGGGCCGCTGGCGCGTGAAGGACGCGAAGCTCCGGCCGCTGTGGGCCGACGCGCTCCGCCAGCTCCGTTCGCTCCCGGCCGGCTGGGTCGCGGCGCACGTGCCCCGCGCCCAGAACTCCCTCGCCGACGCGCTGTGCAACGAGGCCATCGACCGGGTCATCTTTCCAGCACAGTGGGATCCGAAGCTTGGAATTCACGTGACTTGAAGTCGCGGC
>JADMIO011545398.1_pt1 | contig 28087 bp, 25 predicted proteins | sample 8958161 | NCBI WGS metagenome assembly JADMIO01 (sample SAMN16585339, study PRJNA669376) | soil metagenome | isolation source: Crop rotation soil | place: USA: Cullars Rotation, Alabama | collected 2011 | reverse complement strand
CGCGACAACTTGTCCACGTGGAATTCTAAGCTTAGGATCCCAATGTGCTGGAAAGGGATCGCGCCGCTCTGCGTCAGCCGCCGCTCGCCGTCTTCCAGCACCGGCACCTCGCCCATCTCGTTGACGCCGGCGCGCCAGTCGCCGCTGCGCGTCACGCCGTTCATGAAGTCGACGAATACCGGCTGCCACGGCTGGTTCAGCGCGCGCAGCAGGAACGCCACCTTGTAGCTGTTGCCCGATTGGCAGAAGGCGTGCAGTCGATACATCGTCGCTCTCGCTTCGCTATGAATGGTTGCGGCCTCAGGGCTGCGCGCTGCTCGACAGCGCGCGGATGAACGACCGGGTGTGCGCGCCGGCGCGACGCAGCAGCGTGGTGATCACGCCGTCGAGCTGCGCGCGCGCGGCCGGCGGGCTGCGCGCCAGCTCGGCATGCAGGTCCAGCCCCTTCTCGGTGACGCCGAAGGTGTAGGCCGGGTCGGAGGTGAATTTCGGCGGCAGCGCCGCCACCAGCGCTGCGTCGGTGGCGTCGGCCAGCGCGTGGGCCTCGCGCGCGACGACGTGGCGCGGCGAATCGCTCTCGTAGTTCGGAATCGACGCGTCCAGGCCGGTGTCGCGCAAGGCGCGCAGCAGCGCATCGCTGGGGGTGGTGCCGCTTCCGGCCGGCGGCGGCTGCTGCGACGCCAGCAGCCAGCGCAGCTGCACGTTCTCGAGCGCCAGGTGGCGGTTCGAGACGAAGGTCAGCGCGCGCTCCTTCGGCCCGTGCACGCCCACGAGGTCCAGCGTGTTGATGCCCAGCATGCGCGCCACGCCCACACCCGGCAGCACCCGCGCGTGGTAGGGCTGCGTCAGGTCCTGCAGGTAGTGCAGCCCCCAGCCGGCGAAGCGCCAGCCCCAGTACGGATGGCCCGTGCGCAGCGCCAGCCGCGACAGCGACTGCCACAGGTGGATGCGGTACTCGGGCAAGGTCCGGTTCAGGAACGGCGCGGCCTTGTAGACGATGGCCGCTTCGTGGAAGAAGCCGATGTGCATCGGCGCCTGGCTGGAGAACTCGAGCGCCGGGTTGCCGAAGGGCTGCTTGCCGAAGCCGTAGCGCGCGCCGTGCGGCGTGCCGTTGTCGGCCCAGATGCCGATGTCCAGCCCGTAGTCGGGTTCGTCCGAGGCGGTGGCGATCACGTCGGCCACCGCCACCCGCTCGCCCTCGCGCAGCGCGACGAAGCGGCTCAGCTTCGACGACTCCTTGGTCTTCAGCGGGTTCACCGCATCCTCGTCCAGCACGGTGCGCCCGGCCGCATCCTGGCCCGGAGCGAGCTGCATGAACAGCGCCAGCCGCGACTGTGGATTGATGCGCACCGCAGCGACGAAACGGCGCACCAGCTCGTCCGGCGCAGCGCCCTGCGGGTCGAACGCCAGCGCGTCCGGACGCGGCGGATAGTTCGGCACCCGCACCCGTGCCCACGCCTCTTCCTCGCGCAGCACCTGCGCCACCGCGGGCGCCTCGGCGGCCAGGAAGGCGGCCAGCGACTCCACTGCCACCGGCGGCCGCTGCGCCACCTCCGGCAGCACCGACAGCGCGGGCCAGGTGCACAGCGCATGGCTGCTCCAGGCCGCCGCCGGTTGGGCCGCCAGCAGCGCGCCGGCCGCGGCCGACGTGAGCAGCAGCGCGCGCAGCCTGCGTGCCAGGGTGGGGGACGGGTTCATCGGCGGTTCACTCCAGGGAGAGCACGGAATCGCCGGGCCCGGCGCGGCAGCCGTCGGCGATCGGCTCCCAGCCTTCGTGCAGCACGATCTCGCGCTCGGTGTGGCACAGCTCGACGCGGCGCGCGCCGGGCACCGTGGCCCGCACGAAGGCCTCGATCGCCGACGGCATCGTGACCCGGTAGCGCCAACGGGCGCGGTCGTCGGCCGGATGGTCGTCGCCGTGCAGCCACGGCACGAAGGCGCCGGCCAGCATCAGCAGCGGGTTGCCGATCTCGAAGCGGGCGGGCTCGAAACGCTGCTCGGCCAGCCACTGCTGCGCCCGGCCGCGCAGCGTGGCCGGCTGTGGCGGCGCCACCGACGCGCCGGCCGCCGCGGTGGCCGGCAGGTCCGTGTCGTCGAGCCGCCCGCGGGCCACCGCCAGCAGCTCGACCAGCCACTGGTTGCAGTTCTGGTAGGCCAGGCTGAACGCATACGCGTTCGCGCTGTAGCGCGCCCCCAGCAGCTCGAGCGCGCGCCGGTTGTCGAGCGCGGTGCGCTCCAGCGCCGCCGCCGCGTCGCCCGGCAGCAGCACCAGCGAGACGTAGCCCAGGCGCGGGTCGTCGGTGCCCAGCAGGAAGCCCGCCAGCCCCTGGTCGTACAGCCGAGGCCGGCCCTCGTCGCAGGCGTAGTACAGCTGCCGCACCGACCAGCGCGTCGGCCCGCCCTCCTGCAGGCTCAGACCGGCGTGCGAGTAGCGCATGCCGAACCGGCTCAGGTCCAGGCCGGAGCGCGCGATCACCGCCACGCGCGCGCCGGATGCGGTCAGCACCTGCTTGATCGCGTCGCCGAAGCGCAGCAGCTTGTCCTGCTGCGCCGCGTTCAGCGGCGTCGGGCGGTCGCAATGGTGCAGCGCCGCGGCGTCGGCGCCGCCCGCCGCCAGCGCGGCCAGGGCCAGCACGAACAGCCCGTTCAGCCAGCGGTAGCAGGGCATGCGCATGCGGTGGCGGCCGGCTGCCTTCAGAGCGAGACCGGTTGCGAGTCCAGCTCGCGGTGCCAGTCGTCGGCCAGCACGAGGAAGAACGCGGTGCCGCTGTCGTGCCGCGCGAACTCGATGCCGTAAGGGCGCGGGCGTGCAGCGACCAGCTCGCCGCGCAGCAGCCGGCCCTGGGCCACCGCCTCGCGCGGCAGCCGCAGCAGCAGTTCGTCGTCGTCCGCGCTCGCGCTGCCGGGTTCGGCGCGCAGCGTCAGCTGCAGCAGCGCCGGCCGGTCGCGCAGCTCGGCGATCTCGACGATGCGATAGGCACCTGCGGCCACGCGGGCCGGCCGCGAGCTGTCGCTCGACCGGCCGAGCGACGTGGACAGGCTGCCGACCGAAGTCGACGCGCTGTCCGACGCCGACGAAGCCGCCGAGCTGGCCGCGCGCGCCGGCGGCAGCACGCTTGCCACCAGCACCAGCAGCGCCGCCAGCGGCAGGGCGGGCGCGAGCGCACGTGCCGCACGGGAAGGGAAACGGGTCATGGGGGCTCCGGCCATCTCGGCCGCATTCTCGCGCCAGCCCGGCGCGCTTTCGCGACGGCCCGGGCCGCTTCGTCGAAAGCGGCGTGTGCGCCGGCGTGGCGCACGCCACAGTGCAAGCGTGCATCACCGTTCGGGCCATCGGCGATTGGCCCGTTCGGGCGATGTCCGCCGCGCCGGCGCGCCGCAGACTGCGCAGCGTGCCGGCGCTGTCCGATCGTCGTGCCGCCAGCGAAGCCACCATGTCCACCCCTGCCGCCATCGACCTCCCGTTCCGCGCGCCGCGCCTGCCGATCGCCCTGCTGTGCGCGCTGCTGCTGGCGCTGGCCGGCTGCAGCAGCCTGCCGGCGGCGGTGCTACGCCAGCCGTCGACGGCCCATCCGGCCGCCGCCGCGCCCAGCCCGCTGCAGCACCTGGCCGAGGCGGAGACGGCCGCGGCGGCGGGCCGGCCGGGGGAGTCCGCGCTGCGGCTGCTGCCCAACGGCGACCATGCGCTCGACGCCCGCCTGGCACTGGTGCAGCGCGCCGAGCAGACGATCGATGCGCAGTACTACGTGCTCGCCGACGACGACTCGGGGGTGCAGTTCCTGCGCGCCCTGCGCGACGCCGCGCGGCGCGGCGTGCGGGTGCGGCTGCTGGTCGACGATTTCCACGCCGGCGCGGTGCAGCCGCTGCTGGCGGGGCTGGCCGCCTACGCCCATGCCGAGGTGCGGCTGTACAACCCGCTGCCGGCGCGCCACGGCTCGCCGCTGAAGCGGCTGATCGGGTCGCTGCACGAGCTGGAGCGCATCAACCACCGCATGCACAACAAGCTGCTGATCGCCGACAACGCGTTCGCGATCGCCGGCGGCCGCAACATCGGCGACGAGTACTTCATGCGCAGCGCCGCCGCCAACTTCATCGACCTGGACGTGCTGGTCGCGGGCCCGGCGGTGGACGACCTGGCAGCCGTCTTCGACCGCTACTGGAACAGCGAGCGCGCCTGGCCGGTCGCCAGCCTGGCCGAGCAGGACGGCAGCGCCGCCCGCGCCGCGTTCGAGCGCCGCGCCGTCGAGGCGGACGCCGACGTCGCCGTCACGCCGCACGACGTGCTCGGCCGGCCACCGGTCTCGGCCGGCCTGGCCGCAGGCGGGCTCGGCCTGCAGCCGGCGGCGGTGCGGGTGATCGCCGACGACCCGGATCGGACCTTGTGCGAACCGACGCAGGCGCGCTGCACGCCCGGCGCACTCGACCAGGTGCTGGCGTCGCTGCGCGAGGCGCGCAACGAGGTGGTGATCACGTCGCCGTACTTCGTGCCGGGTGAACGCGGGCTCGCGATGCTGCAGCAGGCGCGCTCGGCCGGGGTGCGCGTGAAGGTGCTGACGAACTCGCTCGGCGCCACCGACGAGCCGCTGGTCCACACCGGTTATGCGCGTTACCGCGGCGCGATGCTCGGCCTGGGCGTCGAGATCCGCGAGCTGAGCCCGACGCTGGCGGCACGCACCGGCTGGCTCGGCACCTTCGGCCGCTCGGCGGCGCGGCTGCATGCCAAGGTGGTCGTCGCCGACGGGCGCCGGGTCACGCTCGGCTCGATGAACATGGACCGCCGCTCGGCGCGCCTGAACACCGAGCTGGCGCTGCAGATCGACAGCCCGGCGCTGGCCGCCGAGCTGGCACGCCTGGGCAGCCGGGCGGCGCTGGCCGGCAGCTACCGGGTGCGGCTGAACCCGGCCGGGCAGCTCGAGTGGCTGGTTCAGGACGGCGACCGCGAGGCAGCGCTGGCCGACGAGCCCGATGCCGACTGGGCGCTGAAGTTCCGCCTCGGCCTGATGTCACTGCTGGTCAGCGAGGCGATGTTGTGAGCGGGCCCCGCCCGGGGCGATGATCCGGGCGTGATGGAACCGTCCCTGCCCGATCCCGAAGCCGTGCTGCTGACACCGCGCCTGCGCCTCGAGCCGCTGCGCGCCGCGCACGCCGCCGAGCTGTTCCCGCTGCTGGCGGACCCGCGTCTCTACCCGTTCGTGCCGCAGGATCCGCCCGCCGACGCGGACGCGCTGGCGCGGCGTTATCGGCGGCTCGAGCGGCGCGCCTCGGACGACGGGTCGCAGGCCTGGCTGAACTGGGCCCTGCGCGCGCTGCTGCTGCCCGGCATGCCGCTGGTCGGCACCGTGCAGGCGACGGTGCTGCCCGACCGGCGCGCCTTCATCGCCTACGAGCTGGGCCACGCCTACCAGCAGCGCGGCTTCGCGGCCGAGGCGTGCCGCAGCGTGCTCGACCTGCTGTTCGGCGGCTGGGGCGTCGAGGCCGTGGAGGCCGAGGTCGACACGCTGAACGTGGCATCGATCCGGCTGCTGCAACGCCTGGGCTTCGAGCAGGCCGGCTTCACCGCCGATGCCGACGCCTTCAAGGGCCGGCGCAGCGACGAATACCGCTACCGGCTCGACGCCGCGGCTTGGGCGCAGCGGACGGGCGGGTAGCAGTCCGAGCCCGCAGGCAAGCCCGCAACGCCGGCGCGGTCGGCACGCCGGCACACTGGCGCCGGCGGCGCGCCGGGCGCACCATCAGCGTGCTGCCGCCGGCCGCGAAACCGGCGCTACCGCGCATGCCGAACGATCGCTACCCTGCCGCCGGGCGCGCCGCGCGCGCGCTGGGCGCCGCCGTCGGCATCGCGGCTTTGCTGGCGGCGGGTTGGCTGCTGTCGGGCGCGGATCGCGCGGCCGCGCCGCCGGCTCGCGCCCCCGCGTTCGCCGCGCCGCGCAGCGATGCGCTTTCCCCGCTCGCGGCCCAGCCCGGCGCGCGCGTCGCCGTGCCGGCACCGGCGAAGGTCGACGTGCGCAGGGCGAGCCCGCCGGCCCGCGCTGCCGGACCGCCGGTCTCCGGCGTCGACATTTGCGGCTTCGGTCCGGTGCAGCTGGCCGACGACGACCCCTACCCGTTGCAGCGGCTGCCGGCAGCGCTGCGCCTGGCCGCGCTGGACAGCGCCGAGACGCAGCTGCAGGCCGATGCCGACCCGCGCGTGCGCGCTGCCGGGCTGCTGATCGGCGCACGCGGCCGGCCGCAGCGCAGCCGCGCGCAGATCGAAGGGCTGGCGCGGCTGGCCGCCGGCTCGCAGGATCCGCTGGTCTACGCGCTGGCGCTGCAGGCTTGCCAGGGCCTGGCGCAGGTCGACGCAGGGGCCTGCCAGCTGCTCAGCCGCGCCCAGGCGGCGCAGCTGGACCCGGACAACGCGATGCCCTGGCTGGCGCTCGCGGCGGAAGCCGCGGCACGCGGCGAGGCCGACGCCGAGCACGAGGCGATGCGCCGCGCCGCGCAGGCGCAGCGCATCGGCGCGCCGCTCGACGCGCTGCCGGCGCTGGTCGGACGCGCGCTCGCGCCGCCACAGCCGGCGCTGGCGCGCACCGTCGGGCTCGCCGCCGCCTTCGCGCTGCACGACGGCTGGCGGCTGCTGCCCGCCGGCTCGGCGCAGGCGCGCGCCTATTGCCTGAACGACGCGGCCGAGGACGACGCCGTGCGCGCCCCGAGCTGCCGCGCACTGGCGCTGCTGCTGCTGGCGCGCGGGCCGGCGCTGGCCGACCTGGGCGCCGGGCTCGCGCTCGGCCGCCAGTGGGCGCTGCCGCCCGCCGTGCTCGCCGCGCCGCAGCAGGAGCACGACGCGCTGCTCGAGGCCGGCGTCTCGCCGCCCGACCCCACCGAGCCCGGCTGCGCCGCGCAGGCAGCGCAGTCGGCCTGGGCCGAGCGCATCGCCCAGGCCGGCGAGCGCCAGGCGATGCGCGACGAGATGCGCCGCGCCGGCCGCAGCGTCGAGGAATGGAGCGAGCGCCACCGCCGCACGATCGCGCTGGCTTCGGCCGCCGTCGAGGCCGCCGCCGAGACGGAGGCGCTGCGGTAGCGCCTGGCGCGGCTACAACACCAGCAGCGCGCGGAAGTCGTTGACGTTGGTGAACGTCGGCCCGGTCACCACCAGGTCGCCGAGCGGCTTGAAGAAGTTGTAGGCGTCGTTGCGGTCGAGGTGGTCCACCGCCTTCAGGCCCTGCGCCTCGGCCCGCGCCAGCGTGTCGGGCGTGACGATCGCGCCGGCGTTGTCCTCGATGCCGTCGATGCCGTCGGTGTCGGCCGCCAGCACCCAGACCCCCGGCTGGCGCTGCAGCGCCAGCGTGCAGCCGAGCAGGAACTCGGTGGCACGGCCGCCGCGGCCGGGGCGCGCGCCGCGCACCGTGACCGTGGTTTCGCCGCCGGACAGGATGACGCAGGGCTTGCGGAACGGCGCCCCGTGCCGCGCCACGGCGCGGGCGAGCGCCGCGTGCACCTTGCCGACCTCGCGCGATTCGCCCTCGATCTCGTCGCTCAGCACATGGGCGTCGAGGCCGGCCGAGCGCGCCAGCGCGGCGGCCGCGTCCAGGCTCTGCTGCGGCGTGGCGATCATGTGCACCTCGTGGCCGGCGAAACGCGGATCGCCCGGCTTCGGCGTCTCGAACGCACCGTTCTCGAGCCCGGCGCGCGCCGCCGCCGGCAGCGCGATGCCGTAGCGGTCCAGGATGCGCAGCGCATCGGCGCAGGTGCTGGCGTCGGGCACCGTCGGGCCGCTGGCGATCACCGCCGGGTCGTCGCCCGGCACGTCGCTGATCGTCAGCGTCACCACCCGCGCCGGCGTGCAGGCAGCCGCCAGGCGCCCGCCCTTGATCGCCGAGAGGTGCTTGCGTACCGTGTTCATCTCGTCGATCGCGGCGCCGCTCTTCAGCAGCGCCTGGTTGATCGCCTGCTTGTCCTCGAAGGCCAGCCCCGGCGCCGGCAGCGACAGCAGCGCCGAGCCGCCGCCGGAAACCAGGCACAGCACCAGGTCGTCGGGTCCGAGGCCCTGGGTCAGCTCGAGGATGCGCTGCGCGGCGCGGCGGCCGGCCTCGTCGGGCACCGGGTGGCGCGCCTCGACCACCTCGATGCGGCCGGGCCGGCCGCGGTAGGCCGGCGGCACGTGGCCGTAGCGCGTGACCACCAGGCCCTCCAGCGGGGCGTCGGGCGGCCACAGCGCGTCCACCGCCGCGGCCATCGCACCGCCGGCCTTGCCGGCGCCCAGCACCCGGGTGCGGCCGCGCGGCGGCGGCGGCAGGTGGCGGCCGATCACATCGGAAGGCAGCGCGCGCGAGACCGCGGCATCGTACAGCGCACGCAGGAAGGCGCGCGGATCGTCGTGGGGGCGGGGCAACGGCGTGTTCACCCTGCCCATTATCGGCAGCCGCGCAACGGCCGCGATGCTATCGTTGCCGTCATGTCGGCCTCAAACGGCCGCGGCGCGCAGCCGCGCCCCGGCCGGATGCCGACCCGTACCGCTCACGCATGCGCTGGCCCACGCTCTCGATCAGAACCACCGTGCTGCTGGCGATCGCCGCCGCAGTGCTCATTCCGGCCGCCGCTTTGTGGCAACTCGAGCAGCGCCTGACGCGCGAGGTGCAGCAGCCGCTGATCGAACAGCACCGGCAGGCCCTGCTGGTGATGGCGGCCAACGCGCTGGTCGAGCCGCTGTGGACGATCGACGAGCAGCAGGTGCGCAGCGCGCTGAAGCACACCCTCGACGAGCCCTCGGTGCTGGCGCTGCGGCTGACCGAGCAGCGCGCGCTCGCGACGCCGCTGATCCTGCACCGCCCGGGCGTGGCGCCCGAGGCCGGTTTCCCGATGCGCACGACCATCACGCGCGAGGGCCAGCCGCTGGCCGAGCTGGAGCTGCGCTTCGACGAGCGCGAGCTCGAGCGCCTGCTGGCATCGCGCCGCACCGCGACGCTGCAGCTGGTGGGCCTGCAGGTGCTGCTGGCCACCGCCATCCTGCTGGGCGTGCTGTACCGGCGCCTGCTGGCGCCGATCGAGCGGCTGAAGCGCGAAGCCAGTGCGATCGCCCACCGCGCCGAGCTGGTGCCGGGGCGCTGGCACCGCCAGGACGAGCTGGGCCAGCTGGGTACGCACCTGAACGAGGTGCACGCGCAGATCCATGCGCTGTTCTCGCAGCTGGAAGCGCAGAAAAGCGCGCTGCAGGCGATGGCGCTGCACGACCCGCTGACCCGGCTGCCCAACCGCACGCTGTTCGCCGAGCTGACCCAGGCCGCGGTGGCCGGTGCGCGCCGCGCCGGTGGGCGACTGGCGCTGCTGTTCCTCGACCTGGACCGCTTCAAGTCGGTCAACGACGCGCTCGGCCACGCCGCCGGCGACGAGCTGCTGACCGCGCTGGCCGAGCGGCTGCGCACCACGGTGCGCGAATCCGACGTCGTCTGCCGCCATTCGGGCGACGAGTTCACGATCCTGCTGCGCGACGCCAACCTGTGGGACGAAGTGGCCGCGACCGCCGACCGCCTGCTGAAGGCGGTGGAGCAGCCGATCGTCGTGCGCGGGCGCGAGATCAGCGTCTCGGCATCGATCGGCATCGCGCTGTTCCCCGACGACGCCGGCGACCACGAGGAGCTGGTTCGCCATGCCGACGCCGCGATGTACGCCGCCAAGCGCCTGGGCCGCGCGCGCTACAGCTTCTTCCGCAGCGAATTCAACAGCCAACTGCTGGCGACGCAGCAGCTCGAGAAGGAGCTGCAGCAGGCGCTGGCGCACGACGAGTTCGTGCTGCACTACCAGCCGCTGGTGGCGGCCGACAGCGGCGCGCTGCTCGGCTGCGAGGCGCTGATCCGCTGGCAGCATCCCCAGCGCGGGCTGGTGCCGCCGATGCAGTTCATCGGCGCCGCCGAGCAGACCGGCCTGATCAGCGAGCTGGGCGACTGGACGGTGCGCGCCGCCTGCGCCCAGATCGCGCGCTGGAAGGCGCAGGGGCTGCACTTCGGCCAGGTGGCCGTGAACATCTCGGCGCTCGAGTTCCGCCACCACCGGCTGGTCGACACGCTGACCAACGCGCTGGCCGACTTCGGCGTGCTGCCCAGCGAGCTGGAGATCGAGGTCACCGAGAGCGTGCTGATGACCGACACCGAGACCACCCAGCGCATCGTCGAGCAGGTGCACGCGCTCGGCCTGCGGCTGGTGGTCGACGACTTCGGCACCGGCTACTCGTCGCTGGCCTACCTGAAGCGGCTGCGGCCGTCGAAGATCAAGATCGACCGCAGCTTCGTGCGCGAGCTGCCCGACAACGACGACGACCGCGTGCTGGTGCGCGCGATCGTGCAACTGGCGCAGGCACTCGGCATCGCGGTGGTGGCCGAAGGCGTCGAGACCGAGCCGCAGCGCGATTTCCTGCGCGGCATCGGCTGCGGCGTGCTGCAGGGCTACCTGATCAGCCGGCCGCAGCCGCCCGCCGGCTTCGAGCAGTTCATGCAGCGCGGCCTGCTTCTTGCGAGCCGCGAACGATCCTGACGACAACCGAGGAGACCCCGATGCCCTGCTCCCCCTTCGGCCTGCGCCGCCGCGCGCTGCTGGCCACCCCGCTGGCGCCGCTGCTGCTGGCCAGCGCCGGGCCCGCCGCCGCGCAGGAGACGCCGATCAAGTTCCAGCTCGACTGGCGCTTCGAAGGTCCGGCCGCCTTCTTCCTGTGGCCGGTGGCCAAGGGCCACTTCAAGGACGAGAAGCTCAACGTCAGCGTCGATGCCGGCAGCGGCTCGGGCAATTGCGGTCAACCGCGTGGCCTCCGGCGCCTACGACATGGGTTTCGCCGACCTGGCCGCGCTGATGGAGTTCCACGCCAACAACCCGACCGCGCCGAACAAGCCGGTGGCGGTGATGATGGTCTACAACAACACGCCGGCGGCGGTGTTCGCGCTGAAGAAGAGCGGCATCAAGGCGCCCAACGACCTGAACGGCAAGAAGCTCGGCGCGCCGGTGTTCGACGCCGGGCGCCGCGGCTTCCCGATCTTCCAGAAGGCCAACAACGTCGGCGCGGTGAACTGGATCAGCATGGACCCGCCGCTGCGCGAGACGATGCTGGCGCGCGGCGACGTCGACGCGATCACCGGCTTCACCTTCACCAGCCTGCTGAACCTGGAAGCGCGCGGCGTCAAGGCCGACGAGGTGCTGGTGATGCCCTACCCGCAGTACGGCGTGAAGCTGTACGGCAACGTGATCATCGCGTCCGAGGAATTCATCAAGAAGCGGCCCGAGGCGGTGAAGGCCTTCCTGCGCGCCTTCAGCAAGGCCGCCAAGGAGGTGGTCGCCAACCCGAAGGCCGCCATCGCGGTGGTGAAGGAGCGCGACGGCATCATCAACGCCGAGCTCGAGGAGCGCCGGCTGCGCATGGCGATCCAGGGCTCGATCGCCACCGCCGACGCGCGCACCGAAGGCTTCGGCAACGTCAGCCCGCCGCGGCTGGCGCTGATGGCCAGCCAGGTCGCCGACGCCTACACCACCAAGGGCCGCATCGACCCCGAGACGATCTGGAACGCGAGCTTCCTGCCCACCGCCCAGGAGCGCGACATCTTCGCCAGCGCCAAGAAGTGAGCTTCGTCGACTTCAACGGCGTCTGGCTGGCGTACGACGAGGAGTTGCTCGCCGCCGGGCAGTACGCGGTCGAGGACATCACGCTGCAGGTCGGCGAAGGCGAGTTCATCGCGATCGTCGGCCCGTCGGGCTGCGGCAAGTCGACCTTCATGAAGCTGGCCACCGGGCTGAGGCGGCCGAGCCGCGGCACCGTCACGATCGCCGGCGCACCGGTGACGGGGCCGGTGAAGATCACCGGCATGGCGTTCCAGGCGCCGAGCCTGCTGCCGTGGCGCACCACGCTGGCCAACGTGATGCTGCCGCTGGAGATCGTCGAGCCCTACCGTTCGAGCTTCAAGCAGAGGAAGGCCGAGTACGAGGCCAAGGCCGTGGCGCTGCTGGGCAGCGTCGGGCTGGCCGGCTACGAGCACCAGTACCCGTGGCAGCTGTCGGGCGGCATGCAGCAGCGCGCCAGCATCTGCCGGGCGCTGGTGCACGAGCCGAAGATGCTGCTGCGGACGAGCCCTTCGGTGCGCTCGATGCCTTCACCCGCGAGGAGCTGTGGTGCACGCTGCGCGACCTGCAGGCGGCGCAGCGCTTCAACGTCATCCTGGTCACGCACGACCTGCGCGAGAGCGTGTTCCTGGCCGACACCGTCTACGTGATGAGCAAGCGACCCGGCCGCTTCGTCGTCAAGCGCACGATCGACCTGCCGCGGCCGCGCGACCTGGAGCTGACCTACACGCCGCACTTCACCGACATCGTGCACGAGCTGCGCGGCCACATCGGCGCGGTGCGCCATGTCGCGCCGAAGGCCGTGGCGGGGCGATGAACAGCAGCCGGCAGGTCGAACGCTGGGCGCCCTGGCTGCTGCTGGTGGCGGTGATCGCCCTCTGGCAGCTGATCTGCTCGGCCTTCGCGGTCAGCGAGTTCATCTTCCCGAGCCCGGCACGCATCTGGGAACAGTTCATCGAGTTCCGCGGCGAAATCGCCAAGCATGCCTGGCGTACCTTCTGGGTCACGCTGGCCGGCTTCGGCATCGCCATCGTCGTCGGCGTGCTGCTCGGCTTCCTGATCGGCAGCTCGCGACTGGCCTATGCCGCGATCTACCCGCTGATGACCGGCTTCAATGCGCTGCCGAAAGCCGCCTTCGTGCCGATCCTGGTGGTCTGGCTCGGCATCGGCATCGGCCCCGCGGTGCTCACTGCGTTCCTGATCTCGTTCTTCCCGATCACCGTCAACATCGCCACCGGGCTGGCGACGCTGGAGCCCGAGCTCGAGGACGTGCTGCGCGTGCTGGGTGCCCGGCGCTGGGACGTGCTGGTCAAGGTCGGCCTGCCGCGCTCGATGCCCTACTTCTTCGGCTCGCTGAAGGTGGCGATCACGCTGGCCTTCGTCGGCACCACGGTCAGCGAGATGACCGCGGCCAACGAAGGCATCGGCTACCTGCTGGTGTCGGCCGGCTCGGCGATGCAGATGGGCCTGGCCTTCGCCGGCCTGGTGGTCGTCGGCGCGATGGCGATGGGCATGTACGAGCTGTTCTCGGTGCTGGAGCGGCGCATCACGGGCTGGGCGCACCGGGGGGCGCAGGCGAGCTGAGCGGGGGCGACGCCGGCGCCAGCGGCAGCAGCCGGCAGCGCACCAGCGCACCGTCGGCCTCGATCACGGTGCGGCCGTGGCGCGGCAGCGGGAAGCGCTCGCCGGGGTCGAGAAAGTGATCGCCGGGGTCGCCGCTGCGCGTCAGCCAGAGCCGGCCCTGCAGCACGAGCAGCTCGTGCGCCGGCAGCTCAGGCAGCGTGGTCGCCTGGCCGGGGCGCAGCACCAGCGGCAGCAGGTCGGTTTCGGTGGTGTTCATGAAAGCCATCGTCGCGCCGCCGGCGCGCGCGCAACAGCCACAGCCGTGTGCCAAGCTGTGCTGCACAGATCGTCCCCGCGCCCCGCTGTACCGGTCGGCCTGGCGGCGATCTGTGCTGGTATGCACGCGCTTCGCACCAGCACAATCGCCGGCATGGGCATCCCTTCCGACGCAGCCGACCCGCTCTACCTGCAGCTGGCCGATCGCCTGGCCGGCGCGATCCGCACCGGCGCCTTGGGCGCCGGCGACCGGCTGCCGTCGGTGCGGCAGTGCGCGCGCGAGCAGTCGCTGTCGGTTTCCACCGTGCTGCAGGCCTACCGGCATCTCGAGGACGGCCGGGTGATCGAGGCGCGGCCGCGCTCGGGCTACTTCGTCGCCGCGCCGCAGCGGCGGCTGCTGCCCGAGCCCGAGCCCTCGACGCCGCCGGCCGATTCGCTGGCGGTCGACATCGCCACGCTCGCCGAGCGCGTGATGCAGGCCGCCGCCGATCCGACGCTGATCTCGTTCGGCGCGGCCTGCCCGGCGGCCGACTTCTTTCCCGAGGAGCGCGTGCGGCGCGCGCTCAGCCAGGCCACGCTGCGCCATCGGGCGGTGCTGTGCCAGTACCCGCAGGTGCCGGGCGACGAGCAGCTGCGGCGCGCGATCGCGCGCCGTGCGCTGGCCTTCGGCTGCACGCTCGACCCGCGCGACATCGTGCTCACCAGCGGCACCACCGAATCGGTCGGCCTGTGCCTGCAGACGGTGACGCGGCCCGGCGACACCGTCGCGCTCGAATCGCCCACCTCGTTCGGCTTCCTGCAGGTGCTGCAGGCGCTGCACCTGCGCGCGCTGGAGATCCCGACCCATCCGCGCCACGGCCTGTCGGTCGATGCGCTCGAGCTGGCGCTGCGGACGCAGCCGGTGCGCGCGCTGCTGGCGGTGCCCACGCTGTCGAACCCGCTCGGCGCCAGCATGCCGCTGGCCGAACGCAGGCGGCTGGCTCAGCTGCTGGCGCGCCACCAAGTGCCCCTGATCGAGGACGCGATCTACAACGACCTGGCCGAGCGCGACGAGCACCGCCGCGCGGTCAAGGGCTTCGACGCCGACGGGCTGGTGATGCTGTGCAGCTCGTTCTCCAAGACGGTGGCGCCGGGGCTGCGCGTCGGCTGGGTCGATGCCGGCCGCTACACGCCGCAGCTGCGGCGCCTGAAGGCGGCGCTGTCGGGCGGGCACAGCACGGTGACGGAGATCGCGATGGCCGACCTGCTGACGCAGCCCGGCTACGAACCGCAGCTGCGCCGCATGCGCCAGGCGATCGCGCGCCGCGTCGACGACGCGCGGCGGCAGATCGCCGACAGCTTCCCGCGCGGCACCCGCATCACCGACCCGCCCGGCGGCATCATGCTGTGGCTGGAGCTGCCCGCGGCGGTCGACTCGCTGGCACTCTACAAGGCGTGCCTCGACGAGCGCATCTGCATCGCCCCCGGCACGATGTTCAGCGCCACCGACCGCTACCGCCACTGCATCCGCCTGAGCGTAGGCGGGCCCGGCGACGAGGCGCAGAGTCGGGCATTGCGGCGCATCGGCCAGATCGCGTGCGCGATGGCGCGGGAGGGGCTGGCGCTGGCGGCGTGAGCTTCGGTTCCGCCGGTCGTTTCATCCTCCCAACAAGGGATGCCGCGGGCGGCGGGCAGCCCTCCAATGTCCGGGCCGTCAACGGCACCAGCGGGCCGCGGACATGACGCCGCTGCGCCCTATCATTGCCTCGACAGGGAGTGGACATGACACTGAAGATCGCCTTTGCGTCCTGCATGGATGCAGAACGGGACAGCGAACAGCGGGTCTGGTTCGAGCTTGCAAAGCGCAATCCGACGGCACTGCTGCTGCTCGGCGACCAGATCTACATGGACTGGGGATTGGCATCCCTGGCGAACCTGCCAGCGATCAAAAAGGTGCTGCGCAAAGACCCCGAGCGTGCCAAGGAGGCTTTCGCCGACGAAATGTACGCACGCTACCGCGCCCAGTGGATGGTGCGGTCGTTCCAGCAAGTCGTTGGCGGCATTGATCCGGACGCCGTCTTGATGACCTGGGACGATCACGACTTCGCATGGAACAACGCGTACGGGGCTGGCGCGGGCGTTGACGACGATGACGACGTCGACAAGAACGTTCCCGAGTCCCTCAAGTCGATCAGCTACTGGCTGCGCCGGCAGTTCGAAGCTGAACTCCGCAGGAGACCACTCTCCGGCGAATATCCCGGCAGGCCGTCGATGACGGCCCTGCAAGCCGCTCCGCCGGCATCCATACCGCCGCAGACAGTGACACTGCAGGGCATCGAAGTGCTCTTGCTCGACCAGAGATGGCAACGCACGCAGCGCGACCTGCCGCCCGGCCAGCGTCGGCTGTTGTCGGATGCCGATCGTCAGTTGCTGACTCAAAAGGTCGCGACGCCCAGCGGGCTCCTGATCCTCGCCGGCTGCGCACCCCTGAAGCATCAATCGATCTTCGGCACGCATGATGCGTGGTGGGCCCGACACGACGACAAGAAGTCTCCGCTGCCCGGCTCGCGGGCCTACGTCGAATACCAGCAATTGGTCGACGCTGCGGCTGAAAGCAGTCGCCCAGTGCTCTACTTGGCAGGAGATGTGCATCGCAACGCCTATGGCGGTCCGGTGGAATCGGACTCGACGGTGGTCCAGGTGCTGAGCTCGGGGGCCGCGCTGGGTCGCTTGCTGTTTCACGAATTCCCGGGCGCATTCGGGCTGCTTCACATCGAAGGCACCGCAAAGGATGCCACCGTCGAGATAGAACTCACCACGCTGAACAAGAAGGGCGCCGGCAACCGCAAGCTCCAGGTCGCGGGTGGGAAGTGGAAAACACCCTTGCTCGAAGGTGAATGCACGAACCCGCAACTGGCGACCGACCCGGCGGAAGAACTCGGGCAGGCGCTGGCATCCCGACCCATCTCGGTGCTTTGTTATCGCGAGCGTGGTGATCGCTGCTACCACGAGGACGAACTGCCCGCCGTCGATATTGACGCGCTGAACATCGACGTGTTCGTCGATCGCCTGCCATACGTACAGAACGGCGTCCCGGGTTGGGGCCTGCGCGACATGCCCGAGCCCGTCACCGTGAGTTCCGCCTATCCCCGAATCGCCATCAAGCGCCATCGCGGAGGTCAGTCGCAGGCCGAACGCGTCGGACAGATGATCAGCGACGTGTTCGGCATGGCGATGGACGTCGACCAGGCAGCCGGCCAGCACTACAAGCCGGTCGTCTTCTTCGTGCATGGCTTCAACAAGAGTTTTGCAGCTTCGGTCCAGCAGGCGTGCGAGTTGCGCGATCGCTTCGATTGCATCCCGCTGCTCTATTCCTGGCCGACCGGCGCCGAAGGCGGACTCTTTTCGATCGTCGGCGCCTATACGATGGCCGCCAAGGTGGCCGACGCCAATGTCAAGGGCCTGGCAGGCGTTCTGAGCGCGTTCTGCGACTTGGCGGGCAGGGTGCCACAGGTGCCCGCCGTGCTGGTGACCCGCAGCCTCGGTGCGGAAGCCCTCGATGCGCTGCCTTATGACCAGCACATCAACATCGATAGCAAGGCACTGCGCCGTGTGATCCTGTCGGCACCGGCTTGCAGCGACGCGCCGGACATGCTGCAGTGGCTGAAGTGCGAAACCGTTGTCACGGTGAATCGCAATGATCGAACACTCAAATACGCCGACTGGCTGCACAAAGGCCGCCTGCTCGGCAACGCACCGATCCAGCCCCGGAATCCGTCGACCGTGTTTCTCGACTGCACCGACATCACGGGCGTCGACCTTGCCCACGACTACTTCTTTCCGCGACTGAACCACGACTTGCACGACCTGAATCGCCAACTCGTCGGTGGCCTGCCGATCAACTATCCCGCCTTGGGCATCGCCGGATTGAAGGTTCACCACCGAGGCCAGGTGTTCGGCTGGTAATGCGGCCCCGCATCGCGATTCGAGCTGTTGCGACCGGCCCGCGCGCCGCTGCCCAGATCGCACTGTGGTGCTGGATTTCATCGGGGGTCGCACCGGTGCTCGCATCGGCGAACGATCCCCCAACTGTCCACACTCCTTCCACCATCACGGTGACCACGGCCGATGCCGTACTGCGGGCGACCGGCTCGATCGAGCAGTCGGGTAAGGTCCCCCTCAGCCACCGCTGGGACGAGTCCTTCCCCGGCCGCGCCGGCCGCGCGACCTACCGCATCGCGCTGCCCGCGGTGGCCGACGCCGAGCCGCAGGCGCTGCTGTTCACGCGCATCGGCAACCAGGCGGTGGTGCGCGTCAACGGCGAGATCGTCGCGCGCTACGGCGAGCTGGACGACCCGCGCTTCGACGCCGCGAAGACGAGCTGGCTCGTCACCGTGCCCAGCGCGCTGCTGGCCGGCCGCTCATCGTCGACGTTGGAGATCGAGGTGGCCTGCCAGCCCGGCCGCTGGGGCGGGCTGTCGCGGGTGCAGTTCGGGCCGCTGGGCCGGCTCGAACCGCTGTACCGCGGGCAGCGCTTCTGGCGCTTCGACATCCCGGTGATGGTGGCGACCGGCTTCGGGTTGCTCGGCCTGGCGGCGCTGGGCCTGTGGCGGCGCCAGCGCGTGCCGCTGTACGGCTGGTTCGGGCTGGCCGCGATGCTCGGCATGGTGCGCCACGTCGACCGCGCCTGGCCCGACGTGCCGGTGCCCTGGCCGCTGTGGGGTGCACTGGTCGCCGCCGCCTACGCCGCGCACCTGGTGGCGATGATCCGCGTCACGCTCGAGATGTTCGATCTGCGCTCGCGCGCGCTGACCATCGTGATGGCGCTGACGGCCGCGGCCGCCTGCGGCGCTGCGCTGGTGGCGTTCCTGGCCGATCTGCCGCTGCTGTGGAGCTTCGGCCTGGCAGCGCTGACGCCCTACGGCCTGATCGCCGCCGCGCTCGTCACGCGCGCTGCCTGGCGCCTGCGGCGCACGCCGCTGGGCGCGCTGATGCTGGCCGGCATGCTGCTGGCGGCCGCCGCGGGGCTGTTCGACCTGCTCGCGGTGCGGCTGCGGCTGTCGCCCGGCTCGATGTTCTCGACGATGCCGTTCGCGGTGTTCGCGATTGCGCTGGTGATGGCCGGGCTGATCGTCGCGCGCTACAACGCCGCGGTGCAGGCCTACCAGGCGCTCAACGCCGAGCTGGCGCAGCGCATCCGCGACCGCGAGGCGCAGCTCACCGCCGCGTTCGACGCGCTGCAACAGCAGCAGCGCGAGCAGGCGGTGGCCGAGGAACGCCAGCGCCTGATGCGCGAGATCCACGACGGCGTGGGCGCCCAGCTGGTGCTGCTGCTCAACCTGGCCAGCAAGGGCCGCGCGGAACCGCAGGTGATCGAGGAGCAGGCCAAGCTGGCGCTCGACGAGATGCGCATGGCGGTCGACTCGCTGCAGCCGGTGCACGGCGACCTGGGCACGGTGCTGGCCACGTTGCGCTACCGGCTGCTGCCGCGGCTGGAGGCGGCCGGGCTCGGCATGCAGTGGCAGATGGACCGGCTGCCGCCGCTGCCCGAGCTGACGCCGCATGCGGTGCTGCAGGTGCACCGCATCCTGCTCGAGGCCTTCACCAACGTGCTGCGCCATGCCCGCGCAACGACGATCCGGGTCGATGCGCACACCGTGGACGCGCCGAAGCGCGCGATCGTCGTCGCGCTGCAGGACGACGGCGTCGGCATCGCCGACGCGGCGCTGGCCGGAGTTGCCTCCGGCGGCCACGGCCTGCGCAACATGGCCGCGCGCGCGCAGGCCATCGGCGCGCGACTGCACATCGCGCGCTGCGCGCCCCGCGGCACCCGCATCGAGCTGGTGTGGGAGCTGCCGCCCCCCGGCGGCACCGTGCCCTGACGCGAATGGGCTGGGAGGGGTCGCTCCAGCTGCACTACCGGCGCGCCGGCGAACGCACGCTGGCGCACGACCGCCACCACGGCCCGCTGCGCGTGCTGCAGCGCCTGTACCCTGAAGGCCCGGCGGTCTGCCAGCACGTGCTGGTGCATCCGCCCGGCGGCATCGTCGGCGGCGACAGCCTGTCGCTGCAGCTGCAGCTCGACGCCGGCAGCCACGCGCTGGTCACGACACCCGGCGCGACCCGCTTCTACCGCAGCAGCGGTGCGGCCGCGCTGCAGCAGGTGCAGGCCTGCCTGGCAGACGGCGCGCGGCTCGAGTGGCTGCCGCTGGAGACCATCGCCTACCGCGGCTGCCTGGCGCAGAACTGCCAGCGCTTCGAGCTGGCGGCCGGCGCGCAGATGTTCGGCTGCGACGTGCTGGCGCTCGGCCTGCCGGCCGCGGGGCAGTGCTACGACCATGGCAGCTTCCTGCAGCAGCTGGTGCTGCCCGGGGCCTGGCTCGAGCGCGGCCGCATCGACGGCGGCGATGCGCTGCTGCTCGATTCGCCGCTCGGCTTCGGCGGCGCACGCGTGCTCGCCACGCTGTGGTTCGCTGCCGGCGCGGCGCTGGAACGCGCGCTGGCCGAGGCGATGATCGATGCGGCCCGCGCGGCGATCGCTGGCGGACCGCTGGCCGCGCGCGCCGGCGTCACCCGCCAGCACGAGCGCGTGCTGGTGCTGCGCGCGCTGGCCGATCGCGTCGAGCCGGCGATGCAACTGCTGCACGCGGTGTGGGCGGCATGGCGCCCGCTGGCCTGGGGGCTGGCCGCGCAGCCGCCGCGCGTCTGGCGCACCTGAAGGCGGCGCGCACGCCGCTGCCGTCACTCGGCGAAGGCGTACGGCCCACCGCGTTCCAGCGCGCGGCGATAAGCCGGCCGGGCGTGGATGCGCTCGAGAAAGGCCATCAGCCTGGGCCGCCTCGCATCCAGGCCCGCGCGCTGCGCGGCGGCCTCGATCGGAAAGCTCATCATGATGTCGGCGCCGGTCATCTGCCGGCCGGCGAACCAGGCGTCGCGGCCGAGCTCGGCTTCCATGAAGTCGAGCTGGCGCTTCAGGTTCGGCCACACCACCGCGTCCAGCGCCTTGCGGCACACGGCGCGGATGATCGGCTTGACGAAGAACGGCATCGGCGATGCGGCGATCTTGTCGAACACCAGCTTCATCAGCAGCGGCGGCATCGCCGAGCCCTCGGCGAAGTGCAGCCAGTAGCGGTAGCGCAGGTGCTCGTCGCTGCCCGCGGCGGGCAGCAGCTTGCCGCCGCCGTGGCGCTCGAGCAGGTACTCGACGATCGCGCCGGTCTCGGCCACCGTGGTGTCAGCGTCGCTGATCACCGGCGACTTGCCCAGCGGATGCACCTGGCGGAGCTCGGGCGGCGCGAGCATCGTCTTCGCGTCGCGCTGGTAGTGCTTGATCTCGTAGGGCAGCTGCAGCTCCTCCAGCAGCCACAGGACCCGCTGCGAACGGGAGTTGTTCAGGTGGTGGACGGTGATCATCGCTTCATTGTGGCGTGCTGCGCCACCAGCCGAGCACGCCGCGCGCGGCCACGGCGCCGCTCGCGAAGCACGCCGTCAGCAGGTAGCCGCCGGTCGGCGCTTCCCAGTCGAGCATCTCGCCGGCGCAGAACACGCCCGGCAGCGCACGCAGCATCAGGTGCTCGTCGAGCGCTTCGAGCCGCACGCCGCCGGCGGTGCTGATCGCTTCGGCCACCGGCCGCGGCGCCGTCAGCTCGATCGGCCAGTCCTTCAGCGCCGTGGCCAGCGCCTGCGGCTGGTGCGCGACCCGCTCGGCCAGCTCGGCCGCGGTCCAGCGTTCGCGCAGCAGCGCGAGCTTCACGCCGTCGATCCCGGCATGTTCGCGCAGGTGGTTGGGCAGCGAGCGGGCGCCGCGCCCATGCGCCAGCGAGCCGGCCAGCTGCTCGAGGCTGCGGCCCGGCAGCAGGTCGAGCCGGATCGTCGCGCGGCCATGGCGAGCGATGTGGTCGCGGATCGGCGCCGCCGCGGCATACACCAGGCTGCCTTCGATGCCGCCGGCGGTGATGACGAACTCGCCGGCGCGGTCGAACGACGTGCCGCTGGCCGGGTCGTCGAATTTCAGCCGCACCGACTTCATCGGCGCGCCGGCGTGGCGGCCGGCGAAATACGCGCTCCAGCCGACGTCGAAACCGCAGTTCGCGGGCTGCAGCGGCGCGACCTCGACGCCGCGTGCGGTCAGCCAGGGCACCCAGGCGCCATCGGAACCGAGGCGCGGCCAGCTCGCGCCGCCGAGCGCGAGCAGCACCGCGTCGGCCTCGTGGAGGTGGCTGCCGGCGGGGGTCGAGAAACGCAGCGGCGCCGGGGCCTCGCCGATGCCCCAGCCGAGCCAGCGGTGACGCATGTGCAGCCGGCAAGCCGCGCTGCGCAGCCGGTGCAGCCAGGCCCGCAGCAGCGGGGCGGCCTTCATCTCCGCCGGGAAGACGCGGCCCGAGCTGCCGACGAAGGTGCCGATGCCGAGACCGGCGGCCCAGGCGCGCAGGTCCTGCGGATCGAGCGCCTCGAGCCAGCGGGCCACCGCGTCCCGACGCGCGCCATAACGCGTGATGAACGCGTCCAGCGGCTCGGCGTGGGTCAGGTTCAGGCCGCCCTTGCCGGCCAGCAGGAACTTGCGCCCGGCCGAGGGCATCGCGTCGAAGACGTCGACCGACGCGCCGCCGGCCAGCAGCGTCTCGGCGGCCATCAGCCCGGCCGGCCCGGCACCGATCACCGCCACGCGCGGCGCGGGGCGGGACCCTGTAGGACGGGAGGCCGCGATGCCGTCGGAAGAATCCATTGGTTGCAGTGTATTCACGCAAGCAAAGGTTCATGGAGTGTGTCCCGAGGTCAGCATTGCGCGGCTTTGCGTCGCAGGCCCCCTGAACGGTCAACGAAACGGCAGACTGCAGGCACCGCATTCACCGCATAGGAGTGAACATGACTCGAACGAACCGCACCTACCTGTGGCAGCTGGGCGCCGTGGCCGCAGCCGCCGGCCTGATCGGCGTGGCACAGGCCCAGGCCGACGCCACCACGACGACCAGCGAAGCCAGCCCGACGGTGCTGGAGCAGTACGAAGCCAATGCCAGCCGCAACGGCATGGACCAGTCGAGCGACGCGGTCGCCGACGCCAGCATGAACAGCAGCACCGAGATCAGCGCCGACACGTCGGCCGCCGCCGCGTCGACCGAGAGCGCGCCGATGGACCAGACGGTCTCCACCGCCGACCCGATCGCCGCGCACGCCACCACCTCGTCGTACGCTGCGCCGAAGCAGGAGCAGCCCGTCACCGTGGTCGTGGTGCCGACCGTCGTCGACCAGGCGGCCGTCGCGGCCAAGGCCTGGGCCGCCGTCGAGGAACTGCCGACGACGCGCGAGGACGTGGTGTCCGATGCGTTGCATGCCAACAAGAACGGCCTGATCGCGCGCGGCAACCTCAGCATCGCGGGCGAGGACAAGGGCATGGCCTATGTCGAGCGCACCGACCAGGCGCGCATCTCGCGGTCGACCGAGCTCTACATGGCCAAGGTCGATGCCAAGCACCAGCAGTTCGCCGCCGCCGAACAGGAACGCCTGAACCAGCTGGCGCTGCAGGAACAGCAGCGGCAACAGCAACTGGCCCAGCAGCAGGAACAGCAGCTGGCGCAGCAGCAGCCGCAGCAACCGTAAGCACACCAGGCGGCACCCGCGTCGGCTGCCGGCCGGCCGCGCAAGCGCCCGGCCGGCCGTTCGTTCAGACCGAGACCAGCTTGCGCACGCCGTCGGCCGCCATGTCGGCGCCGCGGCCGCGCTGCACGATCTCGCCGCGCTGCATCACCAGGTACTGGTCCGCCAGCTCGGCGGCGAAGTCGTAGTACTGCTCGACCAGCACGATGGCCATCGTGCCGCGGCCGGCCAGCATGCGGATGACGCGGCCGATGTCCTTGATGATGCTGGGCTGGATGCCTTCGGTCGGCTCGTCCAGCAGCAGCAGCTTCGGGCCGGCCGCCAGCGCGCGCGCGATCGCCAGCTGCTGCTGCTGCCCGCCCGAGAGGTCGCCGCCGCGGCGGCCGCTCATCTGCTTGAGCACCGGGAACAGCTCGAACAGCTCGGCCGGGATCGCGGTCGCGCCCGGCTTCACCGCCAGCCCCATGCGCAGGTTCTCCTCGACCGTCAGGCGCGAGAAGATCTCGCGCCCCTGCGGCACGTAGCCCACGCCGCGGCGCACGCGCTCGTAGCTGGTGGCCCGGGTGATGTCGGCGCCGTCGAGCTGCACCGTGCCGGTCTTCACCGGCACCACGCCCATCAGGCTCTTCAGCAGCGTGGTCTTGCCGACGCCGTTGCGCCCCAGCACCACCGTCACCTCGCCCGCCCGGGCCTCGAAGCCGAGGCTGCGCAGGATGTGGCTGCCGCCGTAGTACTGGTTCAGGCTGTCGACCTTGAGCATGCGTCTGGTTCCTCAGCGGCCGAGGTAGACCTCGACCACCGCGTCGTTGGCCTGCACGTCGGCGAGCAGGCCCTCGGCCAGCACGCTGCCCTCGTGCAGCACGGTCACCGTCTTGCGGCCCTGCGTCAGCTGCTCGACGAACTTCATGTCGTGCTCGACGACCACCAGCGAATGCCGGCCCTCGAGCCGCAGGAACAGCTCGGCGGTGCGCTCGGTCTCCTCGTCGGTCATGCCGGCCACCGGCTCGTCCAGCAGCAGCAGCTTCGGATCCTGCATCAGCAGCATGCCGATCTCGAGCCACTGCTTCTGGCCGTGCGACAGCAGCCCGGCGGTGCGCTGGGCGTCGGGCAGCAGGTGGATGGTCTGCAGCACCTCGCCGATGCGGTCGAGCTGCGGGCCGGACAGGCGCGAGAACAGCGAGGCGCGCACGCGCCGGTCGGCGGCGAGGGCGAGCTCGAGGTTCTCGAACACGCTCAGCTCCTCGTAGACCGTCGGCTTCTGGAACTTGCGGCCGATCCCGATCTGCGCGATCTGGGGCTCGGTCAGGCGCAGCAGGTCGATCGTCGAGCCGAAATGGGCCTTGCCGCTGTCGGGGCGTGTCTTGCCGGTGATGCAGTCCATCATCGTCGTCTTGCCGGCGCCGTTGGGCCCGATGATGCAGCGCAGCTCGCCGACGTTGACCGACAGCGTCAGCTTGTTCAGTGCCTTGAAGCCGTCGAAGCTGACGGTGATGTCGTCGAGGTACAGCGCGACGCCGTGCGTGAAGTCGGGCTCGCCGACCTTCACCAAGCGGCTGAAGGCGGCCTGGCGGCCACCGCTCGCGGTGGCCGCCGCCGCTGCTTGTCGAGCCTCGTACGCCGCACGGCGCCTGGCCCCCTCCTCCATCAACTCGGGTGTCACGATCGCTTCTCCGCCGCCTTGCGGAACAGCCCCACGATGCCGTGCGGCAGGAACAGGGTCACGGCGATGAACAGCGCGCCGAGGAAGTAGAGCCAGAACTCGGGGAACGCCACCGTGAACCAGCTCTTCGCGCCGTTGACGAAGAAGGCGCCGAGGATCGGGCCGATCAGCGTCGCGCGGCCGCCCACCGCGGTCCAGATCGCAATCTCGATCGATGCGGCCGGGCTCATCTCGCTCGGGTTGATGATGCCGACCTGCGGCACGTACAGGGCGCCCGCGACGGCGCACATCACGGCCGACAGCGTCCAGATGCTCAGCTTGTAGGCCAGCGGCGAGTAGCCGCTGAACATCACCCGCGTCTCGGCGTCGCGTATCGCCTGAAGGACGCGGCCGTACTTGCTGTTGACGATCGCCCGTGCCATCAGGAAGAAGCCGATCAGCACCAGCCCGCTCAGCGCGAACAGCAGCACCCGCATGCCGGGGGTCGCGATCGGCTGGCCCAGGATGCGCTTGAAGTCGGTGAAGCCGTTGTTGCCGCCGAAGCCGGTCTCGTTGCGGAAGAACAGCAGCATCGCGGCGAAGGTCATCGCCTGCGTGATGATCGAGAAGTACACGCCCTTGATGCGCGAGCGGAACGCGAACCAGCCGAACACCAGCGCCAGCGCGCCCGGCACCAGCAGCACCAGCAGCAGCTGCGCGACGAACGACTCCGACAGCGCCCAGTGCCACGGCAGCGCCTTCCAGTTCAGGAACACCATGAAGTCCGGCAGGTCGCTCTGGTAGTTGCCGTCGCGGCCGATCTGGCGCATCAGGTACATGCCCATGCCGTAGCCGCCGAGTGCGAAGAACAGCCCGTGGCCGAGCGACAGGATGCCGGTGTAGCCCCAGATCAGGTCCATCGCCAGCGCACAGATCGCATAGCAGAGGATCTTGCCGGCCAGCGTGACCGCGTAGTCGCTGAAATGGAACGGGCTGCCCGCCGGCACCAGCAGGTTGAGCACCGGCACGATGACCGCGACCGCGGCGATGGCGGCCAGCACCGCGCTCCAGCCCGTCACGCCGAGCAGCAGCCCGCGCCGCGGTTGCAGCGTGACGCCGACGGGGATGTCCGGGGTCTTCATCGTCACGCCTCGGCGCTCCGGCCCTTCACCGCGAACAGCCCCTGCGGGCGCTTCTGGATGAAGACGACGATGAACACCAGCACCATGATCTTGGCCAGCACCGCGCCGGCCCAGCCTTCGAGCAGCTTGTTCAGGATGCCCAGGCCGAGCGCCGCGTAGACCGTGCCCGCGAGCTGGCCGACACCGCCCAGCACCACCACCATGAACGAGTCGACGATGTAGCCCTGGCCGAGGTCGGGCCCGACGTTGCCGACCTGGCTCAGCGCGCAGCCGGCCAGCCCGGCGATGCCGGCCCCGAGCGAGAACGCCAGCATGTCGATGCGCGCCGTGTTGACGCCGACGCAGGCCGCCATGCGCCGGTTCTGCGTGACGCCGCGCACGAACAGGCCGAGCCGCGTGCGCGAGATCAGGATCGCCATGCCGGCCAGCACCAGCGCGGCGAAGACGAGGATCGCGATGCGGTTGTAGGGCAGCACCAGGTTCGGCAGCACCTGCACGCCGCCCGACATCCACGACGGGTTCTCGACGCCGACGTTCTGCGCGCCGAACACCGAGCGCACCGACTGCATCAGCACCAGGCTGATGCCCCAGGTGGCCAGCAGCGTCTCCAGCGGCCGGCCGTAGAGCCAGCGGATCACGCTGCGCTCGAGCGCGGCCCCGACCAGCGCCGAGGCCAGGAAGGACACCGGGATCGCCACCAGGATGTAGGCATCGAAGGCGCCCGGCAGGTACTGGCGGAACAGGTTCTGCACCACATAGGTCGCGTAGGCGCCGATCATCATCAGCTCGCCGTGCGCCATGTTGATCACGCCCATCAGGCCGTAGGTGATCGCCAGGCCCAGCGCCACCAGCAGCAGGATCGAGCCCAGGCTGGCGCCGGTGAACAGCACGCCGAGCTTCTCGCCCCAGGCCAGCTGCCCCTGCACGCTGTCCAGCGCAGCCTGGATCGCCGCCCGCACCGCCGGGTCCTTCTCGGCGTTGAGCTTCTCCAGCAGCAGCGAACGCGTCGCCGGCTCGCTGCTGCCGGACAACGCCCTGGCCGCGGCCACGCGCTTGGCGGCGTCGTCGGACGAGATCAGCACCGCGGCCCGCAGCAGCATCAGCTGCGCCTTCAATACCGCATCGGTCTCGGCCGCGGCGGCCTTCTCGATCAGCGGCAGCTTGCCTTCGTCGGCGGTGTCCTTCAGGTCGGCGATCGCCTTCGCACGCAGCGTGCGGTCGGTGGCGACCAGGCCGAGCGCGGCGATCGCCGACTCCAGCTCGCGCCGCATGCGGTTGTTGTTGACGACGTCCTCGGCATCGGCGGGCAGCGCCGCGGCCGCGCCGGTGGCCGCCTCGACCGTCTTGCCGTCCTTGACGATCCAGGCCTTGCCGCCGGCCGTCTTGACCTCGTCGTCGAGCAGCGCGCGCACGAACGGCACCAGGGCCGGATCCCCCGCGGCCACCGCCTCGTTCAGCGCGGCGATGCGCTGGTCGCTGTCGCCCGCCGCGATGCGGCCGGCCTGCTCGGGCGTCAGCGCGAATGCCTGCGGCGTGGCGGCTAGCCACGCGAGCAGGATGACGACAGGCCGCAGGGCACGGAAGAGCAAGCGATTCCCCAACCAGAACTTCGACGCGGCCGACCGGTGGGCCGGCCGCGTCATTCAGGACTTACTTTTTCTCCGGAACGTTCTTCTTGCCCTTGTTCTCGGGGATGTAGTCGCTCCACGGGTCGGCGACCACCGGGCCCTTGGTCTTCCACACCACGTTGAACTGGCCGTCGGCCTTGATCTCGCCGATGAACACCGGCTTGTGCAGGTGGTGGTTCTCCTTGTCCATCGTCGACGTGAAGCCGCCGGGCGCGGCGTAGGTCTGCCCGGCCATCGCGGCGATCACCTTGTCGGTGTCGGTCGACTTGGCCTTCTCGACCGCGGCCTTCCACATCATGATCCCGAGGTAGGTGGCCTCCATCGGATCGTTGGTCAGCGGCTTGTCCTTGTGGCCCGGGATCGCCTTGGCCTTCGAATAGTCGGCCCACTTCTTGACGAACTCGGTGTTGGCCGGGCTCTTGACCGACATGAAGTAGTTCCACGCCGCCAGGTGGCCCACCAGCGGCTTGGTGTCGACGCCGCGCAGCTCTTCCTCGCCGACCGAGAAGGCGACCACCGGCACGTCGGTCGCCTTCAGGCCCTGGTTGCCGAGCTCCTTGTAGAACGGCACGTTCGAGTCGCCGTTGATGGTCGACACCACCGCGGTCTTCTTGCCCTCGGACGAGAACTTCTTGATCTTTCCAGCACAGTGGGATCCGAAGCTTGGAATTCACGTGACTTGAAGTCGC
>JADMIO010819996.1_pt1 | contig 28089 bp, 24 predicted proteins | sample 8958161 | NCBI WGS metagenome assembly JADMIO01 (sample SAMN16585339, study PRJNA669376) | soil metagenome | isolation source: Crop rotation soil | place: USA: Cullars Rotation, Alabama | collected 2011 | reverse complement strand
TAGAAGTAAATCCGGCAGGGCCTGTCCATGCATAGGTTCTGTTTGCTGCTCCATCACAACTGTTCACACTAACCGTCCTTGTAGTATTAGTACATGTGATCGGTCCGTTGTTACTGCAGTTTGCAGGTGGAGGAGTAATGTTAGCCTGGAGTGTTGTAGAGCATGTAGCTGTACATCCGTTCACTGTATTGGTTACAGTTACTATGTATGTACCAGCTGTGCCAACTACCGGACACTGAACTGTAGAAGTAAATCCGGCAGGACCTGTCCATGCATATGTTGTATTCGCCGCACCATCGCAACTATTCACACTCACCGTTCTTGTTGTATTGATACAAGTAAGCGGTCCGTTGTTGCTGCAGTTTGCAGGTGGAGGTGTAATGTTAGCCTGGAGAGTTGTAGAGCAGGTTGCAGTACAGCCGTTTGTTGTATTGGTTACAGTTACAGTATATGTACCAGCAGCACTTACGGTAGGACACTGAGCCGTAGAAGTAAATCCGGCAGGACCTGTCCATGCATAGGTTCTGTTTGCTGCTCCATCACAACTGTTCACACTAACCGTTCTTGTGGTATTGGTACAAGTGATTGGTCCGTTGTTGCTGCAGTTTGCAGGTGGAGGAGTGATGTCAGCCTGGAGTGTTGTAGAGCAGGTTGCTGTACATCCGTTCACTGTATTGGTTACAGTTACTGTATATGTACCGGCTGTGCTTACGGTAGGACACTGAGCTGTAGAAGTAAATCCGGCAGGACCTGTCCATGCATAGGTTCTGTTTGCTGCTCCATCGCAACTGTTCACACTAACCGTTCTTGTTGTATTGATACAAGTAAGCGGTCCGTTGTTGCTGCAGTTTGCAGGTGGAGGTGTTGTATTGCCTTGTAGTGTTGTAGAGCATGTTGCAGTACAACCGTTCGTGGTATTGGTTACAGTAACTGTATATGTTCCTGCTGTGCTTACGGTAGGACACTGAACTGTAGAAGTAAATCCGGCAGGACCTGTCCATGCATAGGTACGGTTCGCTGCACCATCGCAGTTATTGACCTGTACCTGTCTGGTTGGATTGGTACAAGTGATTGGTCCGTTGTTGCTGCAGTTTGCAGGTGGAGGTGTGGTATTACCGGTAACCTGTACAACCATACTTCCTGTACAACCGCCATTTAATGAGGCTGTAATTTGATAATATCCTGGAGTAGTAACGTTTACACATGGGCTATTACCGGCGTTGATGCAAGGCATACCAACAAAGGACGCAGTGTCCGAAGTGGCACTTGGTCCCTGCCAGCAATAAGTAATCGTTCCTGCTTGTGTTACCTGGACGCTGTCAACACATAAGTTTAAGGTCGGGTTGGTACAATTAATAACTCCATTATGCGCAAAAGGTTGAATGGAGGTAAAGTTACCAAACTGGAACGGTCCTGCGTAGTCTTTTAATTCAGAAGTCACCGAAGAAGATGAACGTGTTTTGACCAACAGGTTACCAAAAAGAACCTGGCAGCTTGAACCACCGCCACCGCCAACGATGGTCGGATTCTGGATATCAAGGCCAGCTTTGGAGAAGTTCATTCCAACTTCAATTCCCTGGAGCTGTTCAATATTGGTATCAAAATTTCCACCGATCATGCTTCCGTAAGGAGCTCCTAATGTAGCATCCTGGGCTCCAGAGCCGGCAGCTGTTTTATACACGTTTACTCTTGCCCAAAGAATCGTGTCATTGGTACGAGGTAAAATCCGGATATAACCAAATGGTCCGGTACTTCCACTATTGAAAAAATAATCAGCTCCACCACCAAAAGGATTCGAAACTGAATTCGCACCGCTGTTTGTCATGAAATTAAACAACCTGGTTGGGATCTGGTTGTACTGAGAAATTGTAAAATTCGTAGCAGGGTTCGGTCCTACGTGAGCTGTATCTGACCATACCCAAAGGCGGACATCCGGTCTTGTACCACCGCACTCGTAGTCAACTGCAATGAGAACGTCACCTGGCTGTACAGCAGCACCTGTAAGGGTACTGTGACGACCTGCTGTGTGACCACTGTCAGGACCACAGAACATCACCGAAGAATTGATATTGCCTGCAGGATGATGTAAATATGTATTTGCACCTGCCGCAGCACCATCATAACATACATTTCTCAGCAACTCGAAGTCAAGGTGGTTATCGCCATTTGCACTCATCGTGCTTGCAAAAGCATATCCCCATAGTGTTGAATCTGCCGGAGCAAGATCTGCCATACGGCGGATGTTAGCACCCACGTCTACAATGTCGTTTTTCTGTGGCGTACCGGCAATGCCCATGCACCATGTTTTTGGATTGTCACCGTTCTTATCTGATGTAGCACAGAATGCACTGCTATCCACAGCAGCAGCAATTGCATTGTGATCCCTGAACCACAAAGCGTCCAGTAAAATAGTTGCATGTGTACCGCCACCATAAATCTCAGGAGTGAACTGGGGATAACGAAGGCGAGCTGTATTCGGCAGGATGTGGTTTAAACAGGTCGCGCCATTTCCGCATCCAATCAGGAATGCCCTGAAAGCGCCCATACCGGTTGTATCAATGATTCCGATACCGTTACTCAAAATACATGGAGCCAAACCTGGAATACACGGTCCGATAGGAGTTCCATTGGGGCCGAACCAGTCATCTGAAGTGGCCGCCTGCCCTGGTGTGTAATTCGGAGTTAAAAAAGTGGGAGCTCCGTTGCAATTTGTGTTTCCCTGAATGGGAGGAAACTCAACAGTGTTAGCATACAGCCCTGCATCAATACCGAAGTTGGCTTTGATATCTGTAGACTGAACAGCCACGCTGATCTGTGCACTGGCTGAAACTAAAAATGCACACTGGATAACGAGTAGTATCAAGGTGCATTTCATCAATGAAAACCATAACGATGATTTTCTGTCGCAACATGGCTGCGTACTGCATCCATCTGCTTTCCTTCTAGGTAAATTTACTGATTTCATGTTATTGTTGTTTAGGATTAGAGAATTGTATGTTTTAATGTTTCAATGCAAGAGAGACTGGTAAAATTTCAATTTTTTGACCTAAAACACAACACCAGAAAGCTATAAATTATTTGGCGTGTTTTAGATATTTAAAGTGCAACGTTATGAATTTTAATATTTATAGGCAATAGTTCAACAAAAAAAACAACCACATTTTGGCCAACGGTCAAAAAAACTTGGTGAACAAAATGTATGAATAATATTTATTTATCATTGCGCAAAATTATAAAAAGAGATATTTACCATTTTCATTAAGTTATCAACAATTCATGGTATGAATGACCGGAGAAGAATCTTTATCGTCGTTGCTTCTGTTTTACTCGGGACTTTTCTCGCTTTTCTTCTTGTAAAAAGCCGAATGGGAACATTAAAGCCAAATGACTGGTTTCAGCTTGCCTTTAATTTTTTATTCGCCCTTGCTATTGTTATAGGAATCGGAATGCTTTTAAAAAAAATGAAAAACAAAAATCCGAAGGAATAAAAATTTCTTTTTACCAGGTTATTGAACAGCTTTAATTAATTTGAATATTTTTTTCCCGGTTTGAACAAGGATGTAATGACCATTTAGCAAATCCTCCTCGGTAATTGTTTTATCCAGCCCTATTTTTATTTCATTTAGCTTAACGGCCCCTGCCGTTATATTTCTTTTTGCTTCTCCTTTTGAACTATAGATGACACTTCCGGTTGCAGCACTCAGGAAATCAACGGACGGAACACCACTTTTGATATCTGTCAATTTTATTTCTGCAATTGCATCCGAATCAAACATTCCCTCCACTTCTTCATTGCTGGCGCCCTTTATTTCGTCTACAATACCTCCGCTAAAAAGTTTTTCAGATCTTCTGACAGAATCATCATATTCTCCCCGGGAATGAACACGTATCGTCACTTCTTTGGCCAGTGCTTTCTGCAACAGGCGTAAATGCGGAGCTGCATCATGCTGCTTTTCCAATGCTTCAATTTCTTCTCTGCCCATCAGTGTGAAAATCCGGATGTAATTTTTTGAATCTTCATCAGATGCATTCAGCCAGAACTGGTAAAACTTGTATGGGGATGTGCGTTTTGCGTCAAGCCAAACGTTGCCGCTTTCCGTTTTTCCGAATTTAGTTCCATCGGCTTTTTTTATCAATGGAGTTGTCAGCGCAAAAGCTTCTTTACCGTCTTTTCTCCGGATCAGTTCTGTTCCGGTTACAATGTTTCCCCATTGATCGGAGCCGCCCATCTGTAATTTAACTCCATGATGTTTGCGCAGGTAATAGAAATCGTAGCCCTGGACAAGCTGGTATGAAAACTCAGTGAAAGACATGCCGGTTTCAAAACGACTCTTGACTGAATCTTTTGCCATCATGTAATTGATGGTGATGTGCTTGCCGACATCACGAATAAAATCTAGAAAAGAAACTCCTTTAAACCAATCGTAGTTGTTCACGATTTCCGCTCCATTAGCTGCATTGCTGAAGTCAAGAAATTTTTCCAGCTGTTGCTTCTGACATGCAAGATTATGATGAAGGATCTCTTCACTCAAGAGGTTCCGCTCATCCGATTTGCCGGAAGGATCTCCAACCATGCCTGTAGCTCCCCCTACCAGCGCAAAAGGTTTATGTCCGCATTGCTGAAAATGGAGCAATGTCATCACCTGTACAAGATTGCCAACACCCAGTGAATCGGCAGTCGGATCAAAACCGATATACCCGCTCACCATTTCCTTGTTTAACAGCTCTTCTGTGCCGGGCATAATATCCTGCAGCATGCCACGCCATCGTAACTCTTCAACAAAATTTTTTACCACGTAAAAATATTTTTGCCAAAGATAGCCCAATTAGCTAATTGGGTGATTCAAAAATTTGAGGGTGGAAAAAATATTGTCGATACATTTGTGAAATAAGTTATTACTGATCAGCACATTTTTAATTTAGCATATGATTCTTGTCACCGGGGGAACCGGGTTGGTTGGCTCACAACTTTTATTTGACCTGGTAAAAGCAGGTGATCACGTTCGTGCATTGAAAAGAAATCCCGGCAATATGGATGTTGTGAAAAGAATTTTTCGCGGCCGGGAAGATCTGTTGCAGCAAATAGAATGGGTGGAAGGGGATGTCACCGATGTGTTTTCACTGGATGATGCCATGAAGGGTGTGAAACAGGTGTACCACTGTGCGGCTCTGGTTTCCTTCGTGCGTTCTGATTTCAGACGCATGCTGAAAATAAATACGGAAGGAACGGCCAACATGGTCAACATTGCAATGGAAGCCGGCGTGGGACGGTTTTGTTATGTCAGTTCCACCGCGGCACTTGGAAGATCAGAAGAAAATAAAATCCTTACTGAACAGAGTACCTGGAAAACGTCAACGAATAATTCAGGTTATGCCATCAGCAAATATGGCGCAGAGCGTGAAGTATGGAGAGCGATCGAAGAAGGGTTGGGTGCATACATTGTGAACCCGTCCATCATCATCGGGCCCGGAAATTTACATTGGGGGAGTACGGCTTTATTCGGGGAAGTCAGGAAGGGATTAAAATTCTATCCGACGGGTTCATCGGGTTTTGTTGATGTCAGGGATGTTACAAAATGCATGATTCAATTGATGAAAAAAAATGTGCAGGCCGAACGCTTTATCATCAGCGCCGAAAATATTCCGTACCGCGATGTGATCAATTTTATTGCTGATGGTTTTGGCAAACCAAAACCGACAATCCGCGTGGGAAATTTTTTAAGTGAAATCGGGTGGAGAGTTGAATCTGTACGAAAAATGTTGAGCAACGCTAAGCCGATGATAACAAAAGAAACTGCCAGAAACGGACAACGCAACTGGAAGTATTCAAATGAAAAAATAAAAAAGGAGCTGGCAACAGAATTTATCCCTGTACGGGATTCCATCCATCATGTTTGTGAAACTTTTTTAAATGAGGCGCGGCTTGAAACCCTGTCGTGATTTTATTTTCCGCCTGCTTCACTTTGTTTTTTGCTCAGTTCATTAATTACTTCTGTGTACATTTCATCCAGCAATTCAGGGTGGTCCGTATAAAATTCCAGGCTTTGGATATATTTCTCCCGTGTGATGTGGTGCCTGCTAAAAACAGAAGACGAATAATCGCTGAGACTATAATGCGCCGAATCATTAAATTGGTTGACACCGGCCAATGCCTGTGCAAGATGAATATCAACCAACACCGAAACCATTTCCTCCCTGCTTAAAACAGTTTCAGGAATGGTGACCGGTTTTTTTGTGCACGAAAAAAAAATCATGAGGAACAGGATGAAAGGATAGAACAATTTTCTTTTAGAAAACAATTTCATGCTGTCATTTAATTTACGGAGTCGAACAAAATCCTTTTTCCTTTTTCCGATTCATCAAATTCACCGTTGGAATAAACCAGCTTCCCGTTCACAAACGTGTGCGTAACGGACGACTTGAAAACAGTTTCTTCAAACGGGCTCCATCCGCATTTGCTCAGCACATTACGCTGCTTTACTTTCCATGACCTCTTCAGATCCACCAGGACCAGGTCGGCCCAGTAACCTTCGCGGATGAATCCTCTTTCCCTTACCCGGAAACATTCAGCCACAGCATGACTCATTTTCTCTGCTATTTTTTCCAGTGATATCTTTTTCTGATGATAAAACTCAAGCATGGCAACAAGGGAATGCTGAACCAGGGGGCCTCCTGACGGAGCTTTGAAATACGTCTGGTGTTTTTCATCAAGCGTATGCGGGGCATGATCCGTAGCAATGACATCAATACGGTTATCGAGCAACGCCTTCAACAGCTCTTCCTTATCATTTTTTGTTTTGATCGCCGGGTTCCATTTGATCAGCGTATCCAGCTGCTCGTAATCCTTTTCATCAAACCAAAGGTGATGCACACATACTTCTGCTGTAATTCTTTTTTCTTTCAGCGGAACTGCATTGGTAAAAAGTTCCATTTCCTTCGCTGTGGTGAGATGAAGGACATGCAGGCGGGTATTGAATTTTTTTGCAAGGGAAACCGCCAGCGATGACGATTTGTAACACGCTTCCGCACTGCGGATCAGCGGATGAAATTTCATCGGAACATTTTCACCATATTCATCCCGGTAAGCCTGCATGTTTTTCCGGATGGTCTGCTCATCTTCGCAATGAACAGCAATGAGCATGGGAGACCGCGAAAATATTTTTTCAAGCACAGATTTGTTGTCAACCAGCATATCCCCGGTTGAAGAGCCCATGAAAATTTTCACTCCGCAAACAGTTGAAGAATCCGTTTTCAATACTTCCTCGAGGTTCTCATTGGAAGCTCCCATGTAAAAGGAAAAGTTGGCAAGGGATTTCTGCGCGGCAAGCGCGTATTTTTCTTCGAGCAATTCCTGCGTCAGCGTATTAGGAATTGTATTCGGCATCTCCATGAATGAAGTAATACCACCGGCAACAGCAGCTCTTGGCTCTGTATATAAATCCCCTTTGTGCGTTAAACCCGGCTCGCGAAAATGAACCTGGTCATCAATTACTCCGGGGAACAAATGTTTTCCGGATGCATCCACAATGGCAGCAGAGTCAGAAGAAATTCCCGGAGCGATTTTTTCAATCCTCCCGTCTTTAACCAGCACATCACCTTCAACGATTTTTCCTTCGTTGACAATGCTTGCATTTTTGATGATGTATGATTTCAAGAAATTATTCTAAGCAACTGTTTAACAACACAACTTCTAACTTACTTTACGGTATTTCCTGAACAAGCTTTTCCAACGCATCTGCATGACGCCGAGAATTGCTTCTTTAAATATTCCCTTACTCATTTTGCTTGTTCCCTCTGTACGGTCGGTAAAGACAATCGGCACTTCAACAATTTTAAAACCATGCTTCCATGCAGTGAATTTCATTTCTATCTGGAAAGCATAACCGATGAATTTTATCTGGTCGAGGTCAATTGTTTCGAGCACCCTTCTCCGGTAACATTTGAATCCGGCCGTGGTGTCTTTGATTTTTATTCCCGTCACAATGCGAACATACACAGAAGCATAATAGGACATGATGACGCGGCCCAATGGCCAGTTCACCACGTTGGCTCCTTTGATATAACGCGAACCGATGGCTACATCGGCGCCCAATATGGCGCAGGCATCATACAAGCGAAGCAGGTCGTCAGGGTTGTGAGAAAAATCACAATCCATTTCGAAGATGTACTCGTACCTGCGTGCAATGGCCCATTTGAAGCCGTGAATGTAGGCCGTACCCAATCCCAATTTGCCTTTGCGCTCTTCGATAAAAAGCCGCTCGCCAAATTCCTTCTGCAGGTTTTTTACAATTGTTGCCGTACCGTCAGGGGAACCATCATCAATAATGAGAATATGAAAAGTATGAGGAAGAGAAAAAATCTTCCTGATCATTTTTTCAACGTTTTCCTTTTCGTTGTAAGTAGGAATGATAACAAGAGAATCGTTCACACTAAAAATTTAAGTGACGAAGGTAATGAATCAGAGAATTCTTCTTAAATAATTAATCTGCCCAAGGTGATAATTAAAATGGGCAACCAGGTGAACGAGAAAATACGCAGTGGTAACTTCTTTCGGAATAAAATTTTGGGGATAGATTTTCCGGAGATCGTCTTCGGAAAGTTTTTCAAGCGTCCTGTTCACTGATTTTTTTGTTGCCTGAATTTCTTCGACCAGCTTTCCCTTCGAAATATTTTTTGCAGCAAATTCTGCATCACGGTTTCTTACATAGCCGGTTTTCCCTAACTCTGCGCCAATGAAATGCTGGAGATTTCCGCAGAGGTGAAGACACAAATTTCCCGCACTGTTTTTCAGTTCACCGGAAGTTTTCCAGAGCAACTGTTCATCCGGGAAAGAATTGATTTCTGCTTCGAGCTTTGCGATTTCCCTCAATAAAATTTCTTTAAGTGCCTCTATCATTCTTACATTATCACATTTTCAAATCTTCTCATCAAATTAACTGATCGCTCCTGTTTTTATTTCATCCACAACAGAAGGATCAAGCAGTGTACTTGTATCGCCAAGGTTGGAAGTTTCACCTTCTGCGACTTTGCGAAGGATCCTGCGCATGATTTTTCCTGACCGTGTCTTCGGAAGACCTCTTACAACCTGGATCTTATCAGGCTTTGCAATCGGTCCGATGAATTTATTTACTGTTGCCAGCACTTCTTCGCGGAGCATATTCACATCTTCATGCTCTTTTGTACAAATCACATACGCATAAATTCCCTGTCCTTTGATGTGATGAGGAAAACCCACCACCGCTGATTCCACAATATCCGGGTGCTGGTTGATTGCATTTTCTATTTCTGCTGTCCCGATACGATGGCCGGAAACATTGATCACATCGTCCACGCGGCCGGTGATCCTGTAATAACCGTCTTCGTCACGCTTGCAGCCGTCTCCCGTAAAGTACAGGTTCTTATAAGTTGCAAAATAATTCTGGCGGCAACGTTCATGATCACCGTATGTCGTACGGATTATTCCAGGCCATGGAAATTTAATGCAAAGATTTCCTTCGACATTATTCCCTGCTATTTCATTTCCGTTGCTGTCAACCAACACAGGCTGAACGCCTGGTAAAGGAAGGGTAGCAAAGCCCGGTTTTGTTTTGGTAATTCCGGCCAGCGGGGAAATCAGGATGCCGCCGGTTTCTGTTTGCCACCATGTGTCTACAATCGGGCAATTTTTTTTACCGATGTTTTCATCGTACCAATGCCACGCTTCTTCATTGATCGGTTCACCAACTGTTCCCAGCACGCGAAGTGAATTAAGCTTGTACGGTTTTACAAAACCGGTTCCCTGTGCTTCCAATGCACGGATAGCCGTCGGAGCAGTATAAAAAATATTCACCCGGTGCTTATCAACCACCTGCCAGAAGCGACCCGCATCCGGATGTGTAGGAATGCCTTCAAACATAAGCGTGGTTGCTCCCGATAAGAGTGGTCCGTAAATAATGTACGAATGCCCGGTCACCCAACCGATGTCGGCCGTACACCAGTACACATTTCCTTCATCGTACTGAAAAACATTTTGAAATGTATAGGCAGCATATACCATGTAACCACCCGTTGTATGCACAACTCCTTTCGGCTTGCCTGTTGAACCGGACGTATAAAGAATAAAAAGCATGTCTTCCGAATCCATGATTTCAGGCTGACAATCGGCATTCACTTTTTGCATTTCATCCTTCCAGAATACATCCCGTCCCTCCACTATTCTGATGTTTGAATCCGTACGTTGGAGGACAATTACTTTTTTCACAGAGGGACAAATCTCGAGCGCTTCGTCAACGATGTCTTTAACCGGGATCTCTTTCGGGCCGCGGTAAGCTCCATCGCTTGTGATGACCATGCTGCAATCGCAATCCTGAATGCGATCGGATAGTGAATTGGCAGAGAAGCCGGCAAAGACGACTGAGTGAATCGCTCCAATGCGCGCGCAGGCAAGAATAGCCACTGCCGCTTCCGGAACCATCGGCATGTAAATGCAAATGCGGTCTCCTTTTTTTACCCCGTTATTTAACAACACATTCGAAAAGCGGCAAACCTGGTCATGCAATTCGTGGTACGTTAAGGTTCGTACAGCTTCAGCAGGATTGTTCGGTTCCCAGATGATCGCAACCTGGTTTCCTCTCTGTGAAAGGTGTCTGTCAAGACAATTTTCCGTGATGTTTAATTTTCCATTGACAAACCATTTGACATCGGGCTTTTCAAAATTCCATTCCAGTGACTGATCCCACTTTTTCCTCCATACAAATTCCCCTGCCTTTTCTTCCCAGAATTTACCGGGATTGTCAATACTTTTTTTGTATTCATCTTCATACTCCTTACATGTTCTTATACGAAAAGGCATGGCATTTTTTTTACGATGCTAATGTAACAATCCTGTTTTAGTTTGCCGAAAAAAACGACCTGCAAAGTCGCTCTGTGTTACTGAATTAAGAAGCTGTTTTATCTTCTCACTGAAACAAAATACGGATCAGCCAGCAATTCATTTTTATAAATATAGGATGAGCCATCGGGATTCCGGATCTCCAGTAGCTGTTGAGTATTCATATCAATGATGGAAAGGTACCCGTCTTTGCCACCGCATGAATTGGTATGATGAGGAGCCACTCCACCAGTGACATTCCGGTTGGCAACATATACAACGTGGTTCTCATCATCCACAGCAATTCCATGCGGCTGCCAGCCGGTGTACAAATGGGTCACGATGGAATGTGTCTGATAGTTGATTACATAAACGGATCCCCGCTGGTTGTTCACCGATGTATCTTCCATGCAGGTAACATACAGGTATGGCATGTCTGTGGAAATGGACATCTCCTGCGGCATTGCTCCAACATCGTAAATAGCAACCAACGAATCCTGGCCTGAATAATCCACTTTCATTTCCCTTACCTCCTTTGTATTCTGACAGGTTACAAAGTAATGACTTTGATTTGGCGTAAAGAGGATCTCATGAGGTTTCAGAGTTGTTGACGGCCAGTTAACAAAGAGATTTTCTGTATCCCAATTGTAGCCGGCATCTGTAACAGGAACCCTGTACACAACATTGTCAGACTGATCAGTAATATAAAGATATCCTGCCTGTGTTACAAAAGAACCATGGGGGCTGCCCTTGGAAGTATAATTCTCTGCCCACATCGAGTCAAGATTTACCGGTTGAATAATTCCGGCAGTAGGGGCGCATACATATGCTTTTTTAGAATCCGTTGCAAATGTTATCGTATTCCAGTCATTGGTACCGATTTCAATTGAGCCTATATACGAATCATCAACTGTACTGTATTTTTTAATAACATGGCCTGAATAAAATACCACGTACCAGTAATTTCCATCCGGCGAAATCCGAACCTGGTGAGGAGATGAATTGGTAGCGTCCCCAACCTTGATGTAGCGCATGACTACACGCGAGTCCGCATCAAATACAGCTACTTCATTGCATCCCTGGTTGGGAACATAAAATTTTTTGCGAAAGGGATTATCGGAAAATTTTACAAAACCATTTTTATCAGGAGCGCCCTGATGAATCCAGTTTATTAAGGTCATCACTTCACCGGGTGAAAGAGGTGACAGGTTGTAAGGCATTAAAGGCAAGATGGGCTTAATGGTATCGAGCGGATTAAACGGATTCGTAAGTGCCGGATCAGCATTCACAAAATTCAACATAAAGCTATGATCAACACTATAAGGAATAACGGAGCTTCCGTTTCTTCCACCCAGGAACATTTTGTCCCATGTGGAGAAATCCAGCCCTCCTGCTCCTGCTTTACTCTGTGAATTGTGGCAGCCTTCAGTCGCACATTTCTCCACCAGGATTTTTTCGATCCCTGCAGGATAACCACTATCCGGAACAGGCATCGGTTCTTTGTCATACGTGCATGACATAAAGAAAGCTATGCCGCAAAAAAGCAGGAAGGAGACTAATCTTTTCATATAAATTACGACTCAGGATAGAAGAACAAAGATAGCAGCCGAAATCTGAAAGGTTGGTGAGTTATAGAAAATCTTTTTTCAAAAAATTTAAGACGAATAAAAAAAGGTATCAATTCTTATTCTTTTCTATTTTTGCATTCCCAAACATTCAATTTTAAATCACAAAAAACTAATCCATATGAAAAAAGTTTATTCATTGCTAATTGTGGCATTGCTGTGTAACATGGCAATTGCACAAAAGAAAACACCAACTGCTACTCCGAAAGTTACACCTCCAAAAGAAAATCCTGCAATATCCAAGTCAGCAGTTACCTCAGAGCCTATTCAGATGAATCCGGAAGATATGAAGGCATGGATGAATTACATGACACCCGGACCCATGCACCAGATGTTGGCTAAACTCAATGGGACCTGGAAAGAAACTGTGACTTTCTGGATGAAGCCGGATGCACCTCCAACTTCCAGCACAGCAATTTGTGTAAATCAGATGATCATGGATAACCGGTACCAGGAATCAAATCATTCAGGAGACATGAACGGAATGCCTTTTGAAGGGCGCGGTTATCTTGGTTACGACAATGCCAGGCATGTATTCGAAAGTGCATGGATTGATAACATGGGAACAGGAATCATGAATATGGAAGGCAAATGGGACGAAAAAACCAAAACCATTCATTTCACCGGAAATTCTGTTGATCCAATGAGTGGAAAAGAATTAAAGGTAAGGGAAGAATTTAAAATCGTTGACGACAACAATCAACTCATGGAAATGTACATGACTCAAAACGGCAAAGAATTTAAAAGCATGGAAATAAAATTTTATCGCTAAGCTCTCCTTTCTTCAATACTGAAAATCCCCCCGGTTAGCCGGGGGGATTTTTTATTGCTCCTATTTATTTTTACTTTTATGAAAATTAATTATCCATGAAAAGACTGATACTCCTTCTTTGCTTTGGTTGTATGTCACTCACACTGTTTGCGCAACCCAACTGGTCAGAACATATTGCACCCATTCTTTACAGTAAATGTACATCGTGTCACAATTCAAATGGCATCGCACCTTTTTCGCTGATTACTTACGAGGACGCTTATGTTAACAGCCAAACCATTCGTCAGCAGGTGAACGGCAGGAAAATGCCGCCGTGGCCACCGGATCCGAATTACCGTCATCTTGCTTATGAACGAGTACTCACTGCAACGGAGATTACTGCGATCAATGATTGGGTGAATAACGGTTCCCTGAAAGGAGATTCAACACTTGCTCCTCCCCCGCCGGTTTATTCGTCGCAGGCAGAAATTACGTCACCGGACCTGGTCAGCCGGATTCCTGATTACCTTGTGAATACAACAACTGATTTATACAGGTGCTTTGTAATTCCGACAGGTCTTGCCACACAAGAGTTTTTAACGGAGATTGAAGCGATTCCCGGCAACCGGAGCATCGTTCATCACATTTTAATTTATGAAGACACCTCGAATGTTCCTTTGCAATTAGATGCTGCTGATCCGGGACCGGGATATACTGAATTCGGTGGAACAGGTTCTACCTCGTCCAATCTTATCGGCGTTTGGGTGCCGGGACAAGGCACGTATCGTTTGCCGGCCGGAATGGGAATCAAACTTCCTGCGCAAACAAATATCATTTTACAAATCCATTACCCGGCCGGGATCGTTGCAGAAACTGACAGCACCAAAATTCTTTTTAAGCTTACACCTTCCAGTGTCAGGAGCGTATCGATTGCGCCCCCGCTTACACATTTCAACCTGACAAACGGGCCACTTTTTATTCCTGCCAACACAACGCGCACATTTTATTCAGAGTATACGCTGCCTTTTACGCTCTCGACACTGTCTGTTGGTCCGCACATGCATTTGATCGGAAAGAGTATCATGTCCTATGGAATTACTCCGACGAACGATACGATTCCCTTTATCAATATTCCTGATTGGGATTTTCACTGGCAGGGATTGTATTCTTTCCAGAATGTGCTGAAGCTTCCTGCCGGAACTGTTCTCCATTCAACCGCTTTTTATGATAATACCTCTGCAAACCCGGATAACCCGAATGATCCGCCGCAAAATGTTTATCTCGGCGAGTCAACAACGGATGAAATGATGCTGGTTTATTTTTCCTATTTATTTTATCTGCCCGGAGACGAAAACATTGTGATTGACAGCTCAACGATTACGGCTACCGATGATTATTCTTTTTCAGGAATTATTTCGACAGCACAATTGTATGAGCCTTCCCCGAACCCGGCTGTATCTGATCTGTCATTCGATTTTTACATGCCCGATAAATCATCGGTATCATTTGTCATTTATGATATGAACGGACGGCTGGTTACATCACTTCCTTCGAACAAAAAATATGTTGCAGGGCTGAACCGTGAAAAATTTCCGGTCTCAAATCTTGCTGCAGGAAGTTACATCCTGCAGATGAAAACAGAATCCGTTTCACGAAGTAAAAAGTTTGTGAAGGAATAGCTTCTGCAAATAATACAGGACTAAAAACTGTAACAGAAAAATTATTTTGCAAAGTGAGGTTGCTTCAGGAGATTGGAGTTTAAATGAATTTTTTTTCATGTCAAAATAACTCCATTACTATCAGGAATTTAATGGCCGGAAAAAAAATCCGTGCGGCTTAAAAAATCTTTTGACGTTTCATCTTTTTTATACCTTTAAACCTCCTAAATTAACACACACATGAAAAACTATACACTCGTAATTATTCTTGCATTGCTTGCTTGCGTCGGTAAAGCAACTGCATCATGTTCGCCAGGTTATTCAGAAATCATCATCCGGATTGTACCGGACAGCTGGCCCCAGGAAATTTCATGGACGCTCGTTGACGGATCCAATACATTGATCACTTCAGGAACTTCTTCCGGAGACACCGTTTGCGTTCCCGTCGGCTCCTGTGTTTTGTTTACTATAAATGATGCCTATGGCGATGGAATTATTCCGCCGGGCGGATACTGGATTTACGTGGATGGCGTCCAGGTTGCTCATGGTGATAATTACGGAACTCAGGCTACGTATACAATGGCCTGTCCTCCCGGTACATGGTGTTCTTCTCCCATTCCTCTCACATCGTTCGGTAATTATACAGCTTTGTATGAAGACACCTGGTATGTATACAATTGCACAGTTACCGGCACCTACAATTTTACCACCTGCAACATCAATGCATGCAATACCAAAATATGGGTCTATTCAAATTGCCCAAGTGCACCTTATAATGAAGGCCCTCCAGGAACAGAAGCTTATAATGATGATGCAAACTGTGGTTCGCAGGCTGACCTGAATGTTATGTTTATTGCAGGACGCACCTATTACATCCGTATTGGCGATAACATGAATGATTGCCCGGGATATATTCATTTTGATTTTTCATACGTTGGTCCTGTTCAGGGCTGCATGGACATCACGGCATGCAATTATAATCCGCTTGCCGCAATTGATGATGGAACCTGTATCTATTACCCGAATCCGGGTTGTGCCGGTCCCGATCTTGAATATGATTCGGTTGCATTTGTCAGTTCCCTCACCTTATCTACTCACAATGCTTCAACCTGTGACATCGTTGAAGGATGTCTTTTGGATTATGGAACGCGTTATACGATCGGTTTCACTTCTAAAATAAAAAATGTCGGAACATTACCGTACGTGATCGGTAATCCTTCTGCGAATCCGAATATGTTTAACCTGAATAATTGCCACGGCCATACACATTATGAAGGATACGGAGATTACAGGTTGTTTGACATGGATGGAAACCTCATCCCTGCCGGACACAAAAATGGTTTCTGTGTCATGGATGTTTGCGGAGGAATCTTCAACTGCAGCAACATGGGCATCTCAGCCGGAAGTTGTGATATTTACGGTGTGGGTACGCAATGTCAGTGGATTGACATCACCGATATACCGGCCGGTGACTACCGCCTGGCCGTCGTGGTTAACCCGCTCCACTTACCTGATGCATTGGGACACCCGGAAATGAATTACGTGAACAATGCGACGCAGATTTGCATCCATATCAGCCGTGATTCGGTTACCAACGTTCCTTCATTTACCATGTTGCCGACCTGCACTCCGTTTACTGACTGTTTCGGAATTCCGGGAGGTGCGGCTGTTCCGGATTGTGAAGGCGTATGCAATGGAACGGCCGTGTACGGGGATGTCCTGAATGATTTCAGGCTCGACTCACTTGACATTCCGATTTATATGGATATCATCCAGGACGGGACGTATCCTCCTTCTTCCTGCAACGACCTGAGTGGCGACGGAGACTTGTCAATATACGATGCTGTGCTTGCGAACTGGTGTATTCATAATAATACAGTAAGCGGCAACACACACAATCATTGCCAGTTCCCACGAAATATTTTTAATCCGAATGATACGGCTTCTCTTTCCATTGCCTCTGCAAATTTCACCCAGGGATACGTGGATATTTCATTGAATAGCCTTTATACTGATATCAGCGGGTTCCAGTTCAGCTTGTCAGGAATGAATATACAAAGTGTGGTCAGCCTGGTTGACCCGACTGATTTTCCGGTTGACATTCGTTTCTCGGCATCTACAAATGAAGTGATGGCGGTTTCACCGGTTGATTCATTTATTCACCGGAGTCCATCGCCGATCATGCTTTGCCGCGTTTACTACAGCATTATTACCGACACAGCAATTTGTATCAATCACATCAAAGAGCTTGTTAACCGCAATGCTGAACGCATCGTGGCCAACATTGACGGTCCATGTATTGAAAGTGAGATCACAGGCGTTGCTCCGGTTCTGAAAAATGCTGCATTGGCTGTCATTCCAAATCCGGCTACTGACAAGGCCATGGTTCACGTGGATCAGAATGTATCGATCAATCATATCCATGTATTTGACCTGAACGGGAAACTTTTTGAAGTTCGTCTGCAATATGTGAGGAACAATTGGTATTCCATGGATTTAAAAAATCTTCCGCAAGGTGTGTATATGATTCGTGTGGATGAAAAAGATGTGCGTGGCATTGCGAGGTTGATCAAATTATAATCCTTCTTTTTATAAGTGTTTGCTTAAAAACCCGGCTCGTGCCGGGTTTTTTTGTGCTTTCTTAGATCTTCACTTTATACAATTTTCAGAATCAATTATATTTGAAAAAAAAAATTAATGTCATGCCACTAACACCGGAAGCACGAAAAGAAATCTTTGACAAGCTGAAGACAGCGCTGGAAAAACAATGTCCACCGATGGTATGCAGCAAGGACAAGGAAGGCGTTTATGAACTTATGGGAAACAAACCGGTTCCCTACGGATATGATAAAAAGATTGTTCCGGGAATGTATTTTTCTTCTGCAGTTGCACGTAAAGACATGGTGAGCTTTTATTTCTTTCCGATGTATATGCAATCAGAATTCAAGGAGCTTATTCCAACCATGATAAAAACACTGAAAGGAAAAACCTGTTTCAATATCAAGAAACCTGAACAGGTGAATGAAAAAGAATTGAATGCGCTCCTGAAGAAAGGTGTGCAGGCCTGGAAGAAGAGCGGTTATATGAAATGATTTTATTTCGAAAGCCAGTTCACGGCTTCTTTATAGTTGTCAGTAACAAATACATTTCCGCCGCGGTTGTTAGCCACATTTTCTGCATGCTTATTAATGTATTCTTTCTGCACCACAGCAGCTGCCTTTTTGTTTCTCCAGACTTCTGCAACCTTAAGCCCCACCTTATGACGTTCCAGGACAGTCAGATCTGAAAAATCAACTTTTGAAAAATCAACCAATATTTTGGAAATACCATTTACCTGTGCTGTTTCCACCATGCGATCCATGATATGACAAAATTCGTCGACGGAAATACGTTTTGAAACGAGACAAACAACAGTGTCTCCTGAAACATCAATCTGATAATAATTTTCTGAAACAATTGCATTCATAAGCATCACAATTAAAATTCATCACGCGAAAATATAAAAAGAACCATTTAGTGATGCTCAACCCCTTAAAATGACGAAGAGCCTTAAAGGAAATGAGACGAACTCATCACAGGTTAAGGCTCAACGCTGCATTTATCCAATGCAGACCATAAAGATACTATCAAAATTTTTCTTTTGTAAATAAAGTTTTGAACTTTTCTTACAGTTTTTATTTGTTTCCGTGAAATTTTCTTCCCGGATAAAGTGCGCCGTAGTGGGCTCGAACCACTGACCCCTACCTTGTCGAGGTAGTGCTCTGAACCAACTGAGCTAACAGCGCAGATTCAGGCTGGCAAAGATATACGATTCTTTAAATCCGGAGTCAGAAGATAGACAATGGATTTCCCAACTTCCAATTTCGGCCTCTTATTCTGTGAATCATGTATATTTGTTGAGCTAATTTACTGAACGTCTTGAATACAGCCACAGACAATATATTCAGGCTCAACACAAAAAACCCGGAAGCCGTTATTTCCGTCGTTGACGAATCCCTGGACATGAATTCCGGCATCCGGTGCGACCTGCTTACCGGCATTTCATCATCTGAACTGACGATGGCTTTGCTTGATAAAAAACAAAACAAGTTTCTTGCACTGGAAGTTTTTCAAAACCCTGAGCCTTCAAAAAATAATTTCGGATGGCTGGTTACAATTCCCGGCAAAAGCATTATTCTTAAAAATTACAATTTTAAAAACGTCTCTGTCGGCGTCCAGAACAGCCACGCTACGCTTGTTCCTTCTGCCTTATTCCGCGAGGATGATGCTGCTAAATATTTCCGCTTTAATTTCAATGAAGACGATGCAACTGTTCACTCCGAAATTGTCCGCGGATTTGATACCGTGAATGTATACGGCGTTCCGAAGCTGCTTACCGAAACGATGAATCATCTTTTCAGCAGCTATCACCTGCATCATCATTCCACTGCCTTGCTGGAAGGAGTTCATCTTTCTTTTAAGAAGTCGGGCGGGAAATTATTCTTTCTGAACATCCGGAAAGAATACATTGATATCGTGGTAACCGAAGGAAAACAACTGATTTTTTTCAACTCTTTTCATACTAAAAGTATTGAGGACCTCGTGTACTATGTCATGTTTGTCTGCGACCGACTGGAATTGAATCCTGAAACGTTATCACTGGTTTTGCTGGGAGAAGTGGAACGGGAATCTGCTGTCTACAACCTGCTTTATAAATACATCCGGAACATCACCTTTTCTGCACGGCAGGAAATTTTTAATTTCAGCTATGTCTTTAAAGAAATTCCATCCCATTTTTATTTTAACCTGTTTAGCCTGGCATTGTGCGAATCATAAGCGGACGCTTCCGAGGAAAAATAATTGTTGCACCCAGGCAGCTTCCCGTTCGTCCAACAACGGATTTTGCCAAGTCCGGTCTTTTCAACATTCTTGCAAACCATTTCGACTTTGAAGACATTCATGTGCTTGATTTATTTTGTGGCACAGGAAACATAAGCTATGAATTCGCTTCACGCGGGTGTTCGCACCTCCTTGCAGTAGATCAGAATTCTCAGTGTGTAAAATTTGTTTCCGAAACGTTTAAAAAGCTTGACATGATTAAAGCAAAAACAATTCGTGCCGATGTCTTCCGCTTTCTTGACTCATGCCATACAACCTTCGATGTCATCTTTGCTGATCCTCCTTATGAACTGGAAAGCACGGATCAGATTCCGGAATTGGTTTTTAAAAAAAAATTGCTGAACGACAGTGGCTGGCTGGTTGTTGAGCACCAGTCGAAAAGAAAGCTGGAAAGCATAATTCAGCCTTACGAAACGCGGGTCTACGGCAACTGTGCATTCAGCATTTTTAAAAACGGGAAGAATGAAGCAGCAGAGGCAGACTGAATTTCTCCTTCAGCTCATGAATATCCCACTCTTTGTATATTCGTACTTAATTTCTATCCACTGATGAAAATTGCCGTCTTCCCGGGATCGTTTGATCCCATCACACGAGGCCATCAAAGCATTGTTAAACGGGCTCTTCCGCTGTTCGATGAAATAGTGATCGGCATCGGCTCCAATACAAACAAGCATTATTATTTCTCGCAGGAAAGGCGTGAGCATTTCATCAAAAAAGTTTTTGAAAGTGAACCGAAGATAAAGGTGATGTCGTATCATGGACTTACCATTAATTTTTGTAAAGAGATCGGGGCGGGATACATCCTGCGCGGATTGCGTACTTCAGCAGATTATGAATTTGAACGGGCCATTTCGCAGATGAACCAAAGCATGGCTCCGGCCATTGAAACTGTTTTCCTTGTTTCAGATCCTTCGCTTTCTCATATTTCCTCCACCATTGTACGCGACATCCTGCTTTATAACGGGGATGTTTCAACGTTTGTACCCGAGGGAATTAAAATTTAATGATTCGCGAAATAATCATTCAAAAGGTTTTCAATGGATGAAAAAGTATTTGTAAAAACTTTTTCCCTGATTGATTTTTTTTCCATCCATTTCGCTTCCATAATATTTTCTTCAACCTGGGGAATAAGCGGAGCGTCGCTGTCTGAATGCATCAGGAACCAATGATTTTTTTTGAGCTTCCGTTTTTCCTTTAATGTATAGGTATGAAAAGTCAGGGAAAGCTTTTTGACGATTGAAAGCTGATCAATACCACATTCCTCCTCAACTTCACGCAAAGCAGCCTCTTCCGGCGATTCATTATAATCGAGTTTCCCTTTAGGTAAATCCCATTTGTCATTCCGGTAGATGAAAAGAAATTCTCCTTTGCTGTTTTGCACCAATCCCCCTGCTGCTTCAACCAATTGGTAATGAGAAATAAATATTTTCCATGCCGAATCTGCATTCTCAGCGAGGTAAAAAGTTTCAGGATGTCCCGGCGTATTTTCCATCTCAAAAATCACGTCTTCAATGTATTTGTCACTTTCCGAAAAAACCAAATGGTTCTTCGCTGACTGCAGTTCTTCCTTATCAAATGCATTGACAAAGTGAAGCGGTGTGTCATTGATGAAAACGGTGTGCATAAAGAGTGCGGATGTGCGTACGTACGCAAGTTCGCAAGAATAGTTGTATCGTCAAAAATTATGACCGGTATCAAATTGATCCTGCGTTCTTGCGTACGCACGTTCGTACTTTTCCGTATGTTTGCCGCATGCCATCCAAAGATGATACAGCTCTGAAAATTGCAGAGTTCCTGTTACAAATCAAGGCCATCAGGTTACAGCCGGAACAACCTTTTAAATGGGCGTCAGGTTGGAAATCTCCAATCTATTGTGACAACCGTATCTCTCTGTCATATCCGAAAGTGAGAACATTTATCCGCCAGGCTTTGGTGAAAGCGATCGAAGAAAAATTCGGAAAGCCTGACGTAATCGCAGGAGTAGCGACTGCTGCCATTGCCCAGGGAGCCCTGGTTGCAGAAGCAATGGGGTTGCCGTTTGTATATGTCCGGTCATCTCCCAAAGATCATGGAAGAGAAAATTTAATCGAAGGAGAAATTAAGCCCGGCCAATCGGTTGTCGTGATTGAAGATTTAATTTCGACCGGGCAAAGTTCACTGAAGGCAGTGGCTGCTTTGCGCGATGCAGGCTGCAAAGTGAACGGGATGATTTCCGTATTTACATATGGCTTCAAAACCGCTACCGATAATTTCAAAAAAGAGAAATGCCCGATGTATTCGCTTTGCAGCTATGACCTGTTGATTGAAAAAGCGCTCGATTCAAAATATGTTTCTGATAAAGACCTGAAAACATTGAAAGCCTGGCGCGAGTCCCCGGAAAATTGGGGGAAGTAGCACCAGTAGAGGCACCCGGCAGGATTGAGAAAGTGTGGTAACAGGCAGGAGAACTTTTCGCGCATTCGTAGGTTCGTATACATTTCGTAATTCGATGGAGGATCATCATGACAAAGCTTGAAAGCGATAAAATCACAATTAATAAGACAGCAAAAGAAGTTTTTGATTTCCTGAGCGACTTCAATAATTTTCAAAAGCTGATGCCCGAACAGGTTGTTGACTGGAAATCTACTTCTGATGAATGTTCATTTACCATTAAGGGAATGGCCAGCCTCGGAATGAAAATAGTTGATAAAATCCCAAACAGCCTGATCAAGGTGGTGAAAAACGGAAGTGCACCGTTTGATTTCACACTTACCTGCTTGATTGCTGATTTACAAAACCAATGTAGTGTGCAGCTTGCTTTTGATGCCGAGCTCAACCCGATGATGAAAATGATGGCATCCAAACCGCTCACGAATTTTCTCAACATGCTGGTGACTAAATTAAAGGATATTTAAAAATTATTTTTCTTTTCTCCCACATTTTTTGTCATCAAAAAGTCAAGCTTATAAATGCTTTTTGCAGTTGTTTCAATTTACTTACTTTTGCGCGCAATCGTCCACTTAAAATTAATAACCAAACCGTACAATGTCATATTTATTTACATCCGAATCCGTGTCTGAGGGACATCCCGATAAGGTAGCCGATCAGATTTCCGACGCACTCATTGATCATTTTCTTGCCTTTGATCCCAACTCGAAAGTTGCATGTGAAACGCTGGTGACTACGGGCCAGGTAGTGCTTGCCGGAGAGGTGAAATCAAAAACGTACCTCGATGTTCAATCCATTGCGCGTGAGGTAATCAAGAAAATCGGTTATACTAAAAGCGAATACATGTTTGAGGCCGATTCATGCGGGATACTCTCCGCCATCCATGAACAGTCGAGCGACATTAACCAGGGAGTAGAAAAAAAGAATAAGGAAGACCAGGGAGCTGGTGACCAGGGTATGATGTTCGGTTATGCGTCCATTGAAACGGTTGATTACATGCCGATGGCTCTCGATCTTGCGCACAAACTTTTAATTGAGCTTGCTGCATTAAGAAGAGAATGCAAAGAAATAAAATACCTGAGACCGGATGCGAAATCGCAGGTTACACTGGAATACGGTGATGACAACAAGCCTGTGAGAATTGATTCAATTGTTATTTCCACGCAGCACGATGACTTTGATACGGATGCAAAGATGGCTGACAAAATCAGCAAGGATATGATCAACATCCTGATGACCCGGGTGAAGAAAAAATACCCGGAATACAAACATCTTTTCAATGACAGGATCAATTACCACATCAATCCTACGGGAAAATTTGTGATCGGCGGACCGCACGGTGATACGGGAGTGACCGGACGGAAAATTATAGTGGATACGTATGGAGGCAAAGGTGCTCACGGTGGTGGTGCTTTCTCAGGAAAAGATCCGTCAAAGGTCGATCGCTCAGCAGCGTATGCTACACGACACATCGCAAAGAACCTGGTTGCGGCTGGAGTTTGCGAGGAAGTGCTTGTGCAGGTTTCGTATGCCATCGGTGTTGCAAAGCCAATGGGAATTTTTATAAATACAAACGGCACTTCAAAAGTAAACTTAACGGATGGAGAGATTGCGAAAAAAGTGGAAAGCATTTTTGATATGCGACCTTACTTCATCGAGCAGCGATTGAAACTTCGCAACCCGATGTATTCCGAAACTGCTGCGTACGGACACATGGGTAGGAAAAATGAAACCGTGACGAAAACGTTTACGAAGCCCGATGGATCAAAAATCACAAAAAAAGTTGAGCTTTTTACCTGGGAAAAACTGGATTACGTCGGTAAAGTGAAAAAAGCTTTTGGCTTAAAATAAAACCTGAACAACTACAATGAAAAGGGACTTTCCAAGTCCCTTTTTTATTGCCTAATATTGCTTCAGAATTCCAGACAATGAAAGGTCACGGCATATTGTTTATTTTCTTCCTGGTCTTTGTTGTTTTCTCCTGTTCATCAAAACATCCGAAGGCAGAAACGACGGCAGTTCCTGTTTCTGAACAACAACCTCCCGTAAAAGAAAAACTAAAGATCGGCGAAGTAATACCTTCTGTTGTGTGCGGGCAGGATCCTTCACAGTCCTATTCACTGTATCTTCCAAAAAATTATTCTGACTCTGTTAAGTTCCCGGTTATTATTTTTTTTGACCCCCATGGAAGCGGAAGCTATCCTGTCGGACTCTACCAATCACTTGCTGACCGCTTCGGTTTCGTCCTGGTGGGGTCCAACAATTCGAAGAATGGCTTGCAGTTTGAACAGACCAATGCCATTGCAGGCAGCCTGATGAATGAATCTGTTTCAAAGTTCTCCGGTGATAGAAAAAAAATTTCTCTTGCCGGATTTTCAGGAGGCGCCAAGGTTGCCCTTGTTGCTGCAGCGAATAACCCTGATCTGTGTTCCGTGATTTATTGCGGCGCATCCATTCCTTTTGAAAGTATTGGTCAGCTTCCTCCTGCATTGGGATTCGCCGGAGAGAAGGATATGAATTACACAGAAGTCATATTCTCTGCTCCGTCGCTGGATCAAAAGAAAATATTGAATGCCGTCATAGAATGGAAAGGGAAACATGAATGGTCCGATTCACTGACATTTGAAGATGCATTTTACTGGAGCCGCTTCAGCCTGATGCGAAATAAAATGATACCCGTAAATAAAGAGTTGATTCAGGCCTTTCTTCAAAAAAAGAATAAAGAACTGGCAAAGACCAAAACTGGTCTGGCTCAGGGTAGCATTTATAAAGAGATCATTACTTTTCTCCATCCGTTTACTGATGTATCGCTTTATTCGGGAAAGCTTGCCTCTCTTACACAAACTTCCTCCTACAGGAAGGAAAAAGAGCAGCAGGATAATACATTGATGACAGAGCGAAACATGAAAAAAAATTACTCTGAATGTTTTGAAAACAAAGATCTGAACTGGTGGCAGAACGAAATTAAACGGATGCGAAGTATAAAGGGAGAGCAGGAAATGATGTACCAGCGGCTGCTTGGTTATCTTTCACTCGCCGGGTATTCATATTCCAACAATGCAGTGAAGCAAAATAATTTTTCCGCTGCTCAGCAATTTCTTTCAGTCTATAAGCTCGCTGATCCGGAAAATTCTGAGCAGCCATTTCTTTTAGCGTGCATGTATGCCCGCCAGGGAGACCAGCAAAAGGCGCTGGCAGCATTGGAAGAAGCACTGAGAATGGGCTTGAAAGACAAAGCAAAAATTGAATCGGAAGAATCGTTTTCCAACCTGCGTTCAAATCCCGGATTCAATAACCTGCTGAGCAGGCTTTAGAATACAACTCATCAATTAATATTTCATTGCCTTCATAATAACCGGCTCATTGTTTTCAGGAAGCAGGCGGATAAAATATATTCCCGTTTCCAATGCCGATACATCCTGGAAAGTAAATGTGTTGAGCCCTTTTCCGGAAAAGACTTTTTTCTTTTTTATTAATCCTCCTGCGGGACTGAAAACTTCAATTTCAATTTGCTCTGATCTTTCATTATTGAAATAAACTGTCAGGTGATCATCAAATACAGTGGGACTGTTATCCAAAACATACAGGCCTTTTCCATTTATCTTAAAACGAAAATAAAGAAGAGGAAACTCAGATATGTGTCCGTCAAAATCTGTCTGGCTTAATTTATAATAGTTATCGCCACTCAATGGTGATTCATCAATCCATGTATAAACATGCTCCAATGAACTTGTTCCTGCACCCGGAATGCTTACCATGTCACTGCAATGAAAACCATCAGGACTTCGCGCAACAGTAAAGTAATCATTGTTAACTTCTGATTCCGTTATCCACGTGAGCTCAATTGTTTTATTTTTTATTTCTCCTGAAAAACTTTCCAGGATAATCGGCAGCGCCTCAAAACCTGAATACGGATTCGGAGGCCCCAGTAAAATAACTCCAGGATATCCCATGGTAGCGCCGTTTGGCAAAAAAGTAACCATGGACGATGAATTCGTAATTCCATTCATTCCTCCGTTTACATTTCTTGTAAGCGAAGTTGCATTCGTTGTATAGATACAACCACCTCCACCACCTCCGCCCGGACCTTCTGATTCCGCCGTCGCATAATCATTCTGATCACTTCCCTTCCCTCCTTTTGCATTGATGGTAATGTTTTGAATGGTAGCACCGCTTGTATAAATAAAAACCGCTCCACCGCCTCCACCACCTCCCTGGCCGTCACCATTTGTCGGGCTGTTTGAAGCGGGGGCATCAATTCCGTTTGCGTTGATTGTACCATTACCGGAAACGAGACCTCCCGAAATCAGGTAAACAATTCCGCCGCCATTGGAGCCCGGAGTTCCTTCATTGTTATTGATGTCGCCGGCACCACCTCCTCCTCCCATAAAAATCCGGTTGCCCAGGTAATCAAACGGGCGTCCGCCATAGCCACCTGTATTCGAACGGTTGTTTCCGTTCCACATGTTACTTCCGGGCGCAACAGTCAATGGGTTTCGGTTTTTCATTCCATATGAATACCCGCCTCTGCCACCACCTGTTGAAACGTTTGCGTGAAAATTTCCTCCTTCAAGATCCCATGCTAATTTCCATGAAGCAACTGATGTATCCGGATTTCCCCATCCATTCCAAAGTGAAGGATTGCCTGCATTGGCACCACCTCCACCGCCTGCATTGTGAGAATTCCCTCCTCCTCCACCGTTTGCTGGAGCTCCACGTCCATATCTTCCTCCAAGCAAATCATATATTGTTTTACTTCCGCCAATACCTTCACCTTTCTCTCCTCCATTTAAAGAATCGGCCGAAGCAAACAAGGTAATCACGCTGTTTGCGTTGGCAGAACCATTGTCGGCAGCGCCTCCGCGAAAACCCAGACCTGTTACATTCACGGTTCCGTTAATCATCGTGTTTCCATTGGCTTCAACAGCAAGCACTCCTCCTGTGCTTCCATTCCACGGCTGCGTTGTGATTGAGCCTGACCCGGTGACAATAAAATTAGTATACCGCGGTACCCGTATGACCTGCACTTTACCTGACTGTGTATAGGAATTCATCAGGGGATAAAGAAAGGTGATGGTTGTGCTGTTTGGTACATTCGCTACTTCATTGAATTCATACTTGCCCGAATTGTTGTAGGCTGTAATGGCTCCCCAGGTGGATGAAACGGTACTTGCCGTATTCATCGTGGCGCCCTGCATCTGTATGATCATCACCAGCTCTCCGGCGACAAGATTTCCTGTAAATCTTGTATTTGCATTCAGCCCGGAGTTACCAACCGTAATGGAAGTTGAACCTGCAGAAACATCTGCATTCAGCGTAGTGAATTCATTCAGGATAACATTGCTGGCCGTCACCGTTTTTGCACCATGCATTCCGAGGCCTGCAAACGTTGCCTGCTGCATTCCCAAAATAAACAAGAGAATAATAAAAGGGAAGATCCCTCTCACGAGAGAGGATTTTGTCTGGTAGTATCGTTTCATGACAACTATTAATAACTATTACTTATTTTTCACAAAATAATTTTTAAGGATAAAAACATTTTAGGCATCTTGCTGAATCTGATGATGTAAAAGTAGATTTTAAATTTGCAGGTTGATCACGATTTGACGAATGCCCGAATATGCTTGGTAAATGTTACCGGACTTATACCCTTGTCTTAATAAAACATGAACATGAACAACCAGCGGAAACTTACAAGAAAAGAAAAAATAGAGCGGTCAAAACAATCATCCCCTCCTCCTCAGGCGCGTAAGAAAACAGATGCTTCCGCGAAAAAGCTGAAACGGATGCTGGGTCTGATGATCGCTGCACTGGGTGTTCTGCTATACATTGGCACCATCAATTACCTTTCCAGCACATTGGGATCCTAAGCTTAGAATTCCACGTGGACAAGTTGTCGCG
>JADMIO010830219.1_pt1 | contig 28094 bp, 33 predicted proteins | sample 8958161 | NCBI WGS metagenome assembly JADMIO01 (sample SAMN16585339, study PRJNA669376) | soil metagenome | isolation source: Crop rotation soil | place: USA: Cullars Rotation, Alabama | collected 2011 | reverse complement strand
CGCGACAACTTGTCCACGTGGAATTCTAAGCTTAGGATCCCAATGTGCTGGAAAGCAGTTGAAGGAGCAATTACAACTCAATCAGCGGATTCTGCAACATCTTTCTCCGCTGGCCGCCAAAGGCGACTTCGAAGCCCTGCTCTCCGACGCTACCCTCTACATGGAGTTTTTGTCCAACCTGGTGGTGGCCTGGCAGTGGCTCAAAATGGGTCGGGTGGCCGTCAACGGGAAAAGCGACTTCCACGCCGCCAAGTTGCACACCATGAGGTTCTTCTTCCAGTACGAGTTGGGCCGCAACCACTCGGTGGCCGAGATCATGCTCAAGCCCGACCGCCTGACTCTGGTCACCGCCGGCGAGGTCCTGGACTGAAAAAGTTTTCCTCAAGTTTTTGATTTTGAGCGGATTTTGAGCGACCCCTGAGCGTTCCTTGAAATCGCCCGAGTAAGGTGAGTGCATCAACCAGAGCACACCCCGAAAGGAAACGAAAACTATGAGCAACCTCATCTCCACCGACAATGGCAGCGTCTACGCCCCGGGCCTGAAAGAGCGCGGCCACATTCAGCGCCAGCGCACCGCCGTCGGCATCGCCAACGGCAGCCTGACCAGCAACGAAGTCGACGTCCTCCAGGACATGGGAAGCGCGGCTCGCGGTTCGCTAGCCGAAGCCAAGGGCAACAACGGTTGGGTCGGGCCCCAGGAGCGCGTGGCTCTGCACAAAGACCTCAACAACATCAGCGACACCATCCACACCTTGAAGCACAACTAAAAAGCCACTTTCTCGGCCGACCGCTGAATACACGAAAAGGAGCATCACCAGAATGTATTACTCTCAAGAAGCCTTAACTGTGGAAAGCCCGGCCGAGAAAGTGCTGCGCCTGGCCCTGGAATTGCCGGCCAGTCGGCCCCAGTTGGAAGACGAGGCGCTGCGCCTGGAAGGCCTGCTGGCCAACCTGGCCGCGCCCGGCTCGGAGCTGGGCGGACAACTGATGGACTGCCTGTTCGAAGTGCTCGAAGGCCAGTTGGACGGCATCTACGGCCTGCTCGACGGCGACGACGAGCAGTTCCACGCCAGCCTGACCTTGCTGGTCGAGTGCGACCGGCGCCTGAACCAGTTGGAAGACCAGCTCGAGGAGCTTCGCGAAGAATTGCCGCTGGTAGCTTGAAATGCTACATCGGCAAGGGCAGCCAGGGTCGCGGCGTCACCTGGCGACGAAAGTTTTGAATCGCCAGGGTCACCTCGCCGCGGCTGCGAGTGGGCAGCATCTGCTCCAGATAGAGACAGCGGCGGGCCAGGGCGTCCACGTTGAAGCCCCAGTACATCGACATCAGCGGATTCACAAAAAGCTTGGAGCCCTGCGTGCGAGCAGTGGCGTGATAATCGCCGAATTCGCCGCGACCGGCGGCCACCACCGAGCCCACGATGATGCTGACCCGAGCTTCCTTGCGCCCCGCGGTGTAGCGCAGCGCGTCGCTCAAAAATTGAAACTCGGGCATCTCGGGCAGCAACGAGAACGCGCCCAGAAAATCGCCGCCGGCGGTGAGTTGGGCGGCCGCCTCCAGCACGTAGGCGTGACAGACATGATGGTGCACGTCCAACCCGAAACCCAGGCAGACCAACATTTTGGTATCGAGTTCGAGCAGGTGGGCGGCGGCCAGACTGGCCACGTCCTCGCCGGGCGACCCCAGACCGGGCTCGTCGCCGCGCAGCAGGCTATCGGTGCCGCCGTCGACCAGCACCAGAGCGTCCAACTCGAGATGGGCCTGCAAAAAACGATAGTGATCCAGCAGCGTCTGCACTCCGGCCGCTCCAAAACAGTAGACGGGAGCAGCTTCGCCGCGACTGGCCAGCCACAGCGCCAGGCAGGTCTCGGCCCCAATCTTCGGCGGCACCGGGTCCGGAGTGTGAATCTCCACCAGACCCTCGCGAAGTTCACGCCCCCAGTCCGGACCGGGCACCGAAAAATTGAGACTGGCCAGATGCACCTGCTGGCCTCGAGCCTTCAAATAGCGATAGAGAGGGAGACCACAATAGATGTCATATCCACCGCCCGCCCCCACCAGCAAAATGCTGCGGCAATCATGTAGCCGTTCCAACCAGGGAGAATTCACCCAACCTCATTACGACGGCCGCAGGGCGTCCGGCCTGCTTTCCGAAACATCCAGTCTGGGGAGGCTTACCATGAAATTCGCTTTTTTCGCGTTGGTTCTGATCACCGCTCTGCCCGTGGCGGCTCGGCCCGGCGGCGGCGCCGCCCGACCGGCTGCCGGCTGGTCCACCACCCGAAATTCCACCGGCCCGCGCGGTAACACCGGCACCTATCAAGGCTCGACCACCCGCACCGGGCCAGGGGCCTGGGCCACCCAGGGCACGGCCACCGGTCCCCGCGGTCAGAGTGGCACCTACCAGGGCACCACCAACCGCACCGGGCGAGGCGCCTGGTCCTCCCAGGGCACGGCCACCGGGCCCCGCGGCAACTCCAGCACTTACCAGGGCTCCACCACCCGGACCGCGCCTGGCACCTGGAACACGCAGGGGACCGTCACCGGGCCCAACGGCAATTCCACCAATATCAATCAGACCACCAATTACGCTCCCGGCAGTCGGACCACCCAGGGCACCGTAACCGGTCCTAACGGCAACAGCGGCACCTATCAAAACAACACCACCCGCACCGCTCCGGGCAGCTGGTCCACCAACGGCAGCGCCACCGGTCCCAACGGCAATACCGGCACCTATCAGGGCAACACCACGCGGACGGCGCCCGGCACCTGGAACACCCAGGGGACGGCGACCGGGCCCAACGGCAACACTGGCACGGTACAGCAGACCACCAATCGCAATGGGCCCGGCAGCTGGTCGAGCCAGGGGACGGTCACCGGGCCCAATGGCAACAGCGGCAACTGCAGCAACAACACCACCGTGAACGCGACCGGAAACGAGACCTCCCCCAATCCTTGAGGAACTAACCGCCAGTTGAGCCGATTTTCCAGGTGGCTTTCACTTCGGCCACGACGATTCCGGCGGCGTCTCTCACCAAGCCCGAAATCTCGGCCAGTTGAGAGTCGGCCGCCGTTCCCGCTTGGCACTCGGCCGTCAGCCGGCCGCGAGCTTTGTGCAGGTACGAGATGTTGAATTCGGTCAGAATCGCCCGCTGATTGTCGGCCAGACCGTAGTTCAAAGCCAGGCCGGTGGTGGCCTCGGCCAGATTGGCGATGGCCATGGCGTGAATGCTATTGAGATGGTTGCGCGCTCGCCAACTGTCTTTGAGGCAAACCCGCGCGTAGCCGGTGCGAATCTCCTCCACGTCGATGGCCAGCGAGCCGGTGTAGGGCACGGCTGTTCCCAAGATGCGGCTGAACAGCCATTTGCCGGCGGGTAGCGGGGAGAGCAGATGCCAGAGGCGGCGCAGAACGCGCAGGGGATGACGCAGTTGCATGCCCGGCGCCTTAGCGCGTCGGCCGGTCGATTCCTACCGGTAGGAATCGACCGGACCCGGACCGGACATCTCCACCTGACATTATAACAGTTAAATTGTTAACCTGACAGAGTTCCCATTTTGAAGTTTGGGGGTTTGGTGTGAAAGCTTATCTTATCTGGTTTTTAGCCCTGACGTGTCCGGTGCTGGCGCAGCCTTCAGGACCGGTGCTGCGCCCGCTCGGCCACAACTACTATCTGGTGCAATGCAACGCTGTGATGTTGCAGCCCGACGACACCGTGACCATCTTACGCCAGGGCCAGGAGGTGGGCAGTGGCAAGGTGATGCGGTGCGAGAACTCGATGTGCAGCATTCTAATGACCAGCGGGGAAGCCCGCCGACTCGATCTGGTGGTGCTCAACCAGCGCACCGCCGTTCCGGGCGACCGGGGCCCCACGCTCCCGGTCTACGGGGCGGCTGCTCCCAGCAAGACTCCCCCGGTAACGGTAGCGGCCAAACGCCCCGACACCGGTTACTTCGGCTCGATGACCACGCTGGGTGGGGTCTACAACCTCAACACCGGCGAGTATTTGACCAAGCCATGAAAGCCCGCGTCATCGGCCTTTTCCTCCTGATGATGGTGCCCGTTCTGGCGGCTGCCCTGACGCCGCCGGCCGGCACCTGGCAAAGCCTCGAGTCCTACGCCGGACCCATGCGCAGCAACTGGGTCTTTCAACCCACTACCCGAACTTTCCAGGCCAGTTGGTCCAACGGTAACAGCGCCGTGCTCAAACTGGACGCCTTCGACGAGCAGCACATCGTGGTCAGTCGCGTCGACAGCACCGGCCCCACCGCAGGCCTGCGGGTGCGCTACGAAGGAGTCCGCACAGCCGCGGGCTACTCGGGTCAGGTCACCTGGTGCTGGTTGGACCAGGCCCGGCGCGGCAACTGGACCCTCCAACTTCCTCCCGAACCTCAGCCCTGACGCCAGTCCACCCGCTCCGACCAATCGGGGGGGAAATCCATGTCGGGCAAAACCTGGGGTCGTTCCTCCAGCAACTCGATCAGGCGATGAGCCCAGGAGTTGCCCGGCGAAATCACGTCCATCAAAAAGTCCACAAACACCAACGTGTTATAAAGCCCCTCGCCCGGACACAGGGCGGTCAACGCCCCGCGCAGGGGGCGCGGCCAGGGAAAAGTCGGCCAACGCCGGTTCCAGAGGCGGGCGTGATGGGCGCACAAATTGCGCACCTCGGTGAGGTGCAACAGAAAAGGCAGCAACACGTCCTCGTTCAGGCCGTAGGCCCGGGCCACCGCCTCACGGTCCTCGGCCTGGCGGGCGTTGCCGATCCAGCGGGCCAACTGGCCCAAGGACAGCATCTCGCTGCAAATCCAGATCGGCGGTTGGCGAACGTGAGGATACTTGGCCTTGAAACGCTGTGTGTACTCGTCGTCACTGTTCTCGAAGAAGTGCTGGAGCGAACTCAGGCTGCGCCGGTAGAGGTCGGCGTCTTGAAACAGGCTGGATTTGCCCAAACACATCGGGCCGTGACGCAACGACATCTCATTGGACCAGCGGCTGCGCAGCGACACCTCCAGCCGCTCCATGGCGTCCAACAACAGCAGCCGCAATTTGCGATCGAAGCGGTAGAGGCCCAGCACTTCCTCAAAATCCAGGTCGTGGCGAAAGTGATAGCTATCGCCGCCGTCCGCGATCTCCCAGGGTTCCCAATAAGGTCGCAAGCGATGGTAGTTGATATGTTGCAGGTGGAACTCGGCCTCGGCCCGGTTGGCAAAGGCCATGCCTTTACGGGCCAACCACTCCAATTGACGCTTCGGGGTCAGTGGCTCTTCGCGAAAATCCAAGATCCGCTCACCACGGTTTGGCAAGGCTGATCTCCTCGGTCATCACGGGTTGGGCCGAAGCGTCCACGGGGGCGTCCCGATAGAGTTGCATGACGAGTTTGATGGGAAACGTGTCGATTTTTACTGGCACCAGGGTGGAACTGGTCAAAGTCAGACAGTTCACCTTCAGGTCGGGGTGATCCGGGACGGTGCCGGCTTTGTAGGCCATTCGACAGTCCATGGCCCGGTCGAAGGCCGCCACCCGGACGCCCTGCGACTGAGCCTGGACCACCCTGCAGTAATTGAATCCGAAGTCATAGGCGTTGACGGTGTTGAGCACAAAAATGTCGGCGTCCGGCTCGGCGGCCAGCAGAGCGCGCGACGGCGGCGCGCCCTTCCAGGTGTATTTGCAGATCACTTTGCGGGCCGAGCCGTCGACCTTGAGTTCGGACGGCACCATTTCGCTGGGCCAGAATTGGGCCATGTCCGGACTCCAGGCCATGCTGGCGCGGGCGCTTTTCAGGGCCACCAGCAGCCAGGGATTGGCCAGGGGCACGCTCTCAATCGACTCGCCGTCAGCAAAGTGTTTCGGGTAGCTTTCCTTGCTGGAGCAGGCCCAGCCGGCCGCCCCAAACCAGGGCAAACCCGACCCGATGCCGGCCAGCATCGGGGAAGAAGCGGCTTTGTACTTCTCGGGAATCACCTTACGCAGCTTGGGCTCGGCGGCGATGGCCTGATCGCGCAAGGCAAAAATGTCGGCCGAACTCTTGCCGTCGAGTTCTTGCAAACCGGTCACCTTGAGCTTGACGGTCTCTTTGGGGAACTGATCGACCTCGAGGCTGGGAGAGGCGCAACCCACCAGCAGACCGGCCAGTCCGCAAAGACATCTTTTCACCCCGGAGATTACGGGGGGGCGCCTCGTTCCTCCTGGCCAGGCACCGATGCAGTCGATGCCGAAACTTGCGGTGACGTGAACATCACCCTGGAGGTGTTGCCCTCCCAACTGCCCGAGTCGGTTTCCATCGAGGCGATTGTCGCCGCGGTGCGCGAGGGTCTGCGCGAAAGTCGCCGCTTCGACAACCAGGCCGGCCAGATCACGCTGAAAGTCGAGCGCCAGGATCATCCGGTTTTCGGTCTGACCTACAACGTCCACCTGGCGTTGTTGGGGCCCGAACCGGAGGAGTACGCCATCGGCTCCTCTCCCGATCTACTGGCCGGCACCGCGCGCAGCGTCGCCCATTACTTTGCCCATCCCGATTTCTACCCGGAGTTGATGGCCTCGTTGGGCTCCACCCCGGTTCGTCACCCGAAAGTGCTGGAAAAGGACCCCTCCGATGCCATGCACCTGGCCCTGGCGGCGGCCATCAACAACTCGGCCGCCGGCATTCAACGCAGCGCCGCGCGCCTGACCCGCATCGGCGCCGAAACGGCTCAAGCCGAGCACTTCCTCAATGCCGCCAACCTGTATGAACTCTCGGGAGATTTTCAACAGGCCGAGGCGGTTTTGCTGGAAGCCCATTTCAAAGTGCCCTGGGCTCAGCAAACCGCCCTGGGTCCGCGTCTCCAGGGAGTGCGGGTAGCCGGGCGGATGGGCAAAGAATACCTGGGAATGGTGATCGAACTGGCCGGGGCCCTGGCCGTGTACGCCACCGGTCAGGCCGATCGAAAACAGGCCCAAAGCCTGGGAGAACTGTCGCTTCTGCTGATGCGTCTGGGGTTGCTGCGGCTGCAGGAGATCCAATCTCCCACCTGGGAGACGTTGCCCGGACTGATGGGGGCACTGGACCGGGCCTCGGGCGGCTTCTGTATGGAACTCTTCAAACTGGCCTTCTTCACTACCACCGGAGACGCCGAAAACGTGCTGCAGACCGCATTCAAAGTCGTGCCCTTGCTGGTGCGCCTGGCTCCCGAAAGAGAAGCTGAGCTGCGCGGACACCTGGGCTTGTCGTTGGAGCTTTCGCGCTCACTGCTGGCCGGCCCGCACTGGCGCAGGCAGCACTGGTTGCAACTCCTCGAAGAGGAAGTCGATTTGACCCGGGCCCTGCATGCCGATCCCCAATTCGTCGAAGCTCTCTATCAGCGAGCCCTGGCGCGCGGAATGCGCGAGGATCGGGCGGGTAGTTTCGACGACCTCAGCAAGGTCATCGAGATTTGCCCCGACCACTCCGAAGCCCATTATCTGCGAGCCACCCTGCTGCTGGAGAGCGGCCGGCAGGAACAGGCGATCTACGCCTTCCGCCAGACCCTGCGAATCAACCCCTGGGAACTCAACGCCTACCTCGACCTGGGCTTCGCCCTGGCCCAGCAGGGCCAGGTGGAGGAAGGCCTGGAACTGCTCGACCGCGCCGTTCCCCTGCTGCCCCCCGACAAACTGGCCCACGCCCATTACATCCGCGGTACCATTCTGTGCAATGCCGAGCGTTATAAAGAGGCCACCGAAAGCCTGAGGCTCTCTTTGCAGATCCAACCTCAACACCCGGAGGCGCAAGTTAATTTAGGAATCTGCCTGCGCTACCAGGGTCAGTCCGCCGAGGCCCTGACCCATCTCGAAGCCGGACTCGAGGGCCGCCCCGAACTGATCAACGCCCGCTGGCACCGGGCCCACGTGTTCCTGAAGCTCAAACGCGTGCCTCAGGCCGCCGCCGACTTCGAGGCGGTGGCCCAGGCCCTGCCCGACACCAATATGGGCAAAGACTCCAAGGCCCGCCTGGCCGAGATTCGCAATCCTGACCTTTTAACGCGACTCTTTGGCAGTCCCAACTGATGACTCCCTACCAGCGGGCCCACCGGTCACTGAAGGGCCTGTCCTTGGGAGACGCCTTCGGGGAATGCTTCTTTGGCCATCCCGAACTGGTGGCCGAGCGCCTGCGGGAGCGCCAGTTGCCCGAGGGGGAATGGTTCTGGACCGACGACACCGCCATGGGATTCTCCATCCTGCGCATTCTGCGCGACTACGGGCAGATCGATCAGGATGAACTGGCCTGCGCCTTCGCTGCCGAGCACCGCCTGGAACCGGCCCGCGGCTATGGGCGCGGTGCCCATGACGTGCTGGATATGATCTCGGAAGGCATACCCTGGCGGCGGGCCGCCGGTGCACTTTTCGAAGGCCAGGGCTCTTGCGGCAACGGCGCCGCCATGCGGGTGGCCCCGCTGGGTGCCTTCTTCTGCGACGACCTGGAAAGGGCGGCAACACAGGCCGACCTTTCGGCCCGAGTCACCCACGCCCACCCGGAAGGCGCGGCGGGGGCCATCGCCGTGGCCGTGGCCGCCGCCATCGCCTGTCGGGGAGGCACCGCTGAAGAGATGTGGCGCGAAGCGCTACGACTGACTCCGCCGGGCGAGGTTCGGCAAGGCATCGAAAGGGCTGCCGCCCTGGGACCGCTGACCGGGCCCGAAGCCGCCCAAATCCTGGGTTCCGGCGCCCAGGTCATGGCCCAGGACACGGTGCCCTTCACGCTCTGGTCCGCCTCCCGACATTGGGATGACTACCTCGAGGCCATGTGGACCACCGTTTCCGGCCTGGGCGACCGCGATACCACCTGCGCTATTGTCGGGGGAATCGTGGCCACTCGTGCCGAGCCTCCGCTGGAATGGTGGGGCCACCTCGAACCCTGGCCCGGCAATCTCGGTACGCTTTAAATAGGTACAGATTTGACAACCTCCCCCCGATTCACTTAAGGTTTTAGGGAAATGCCGAGACCCTTGAACAAAGAGAGCAGCCGGGTTGCACTGCGAATCCATCCTGACGACAAGGCCACCTTATTGCGTGCCGTCGCTCTAGAGCACACCGATCTGACTACGTTCATTGTGCAAAATGCGATTCGAGCTGCCCGAGACATTATCGATCGCGAAGAGCGGCTTGCTCTTTCACGCCGGGACAGTCTGAGGGTTCTTGAGCTTTTGGAGAACCCTCCCGCGCCAAATGCTAAACTTCGAGCGGCCGCGCGCGCGTTGCCACCTGGATAGATGCCCCTGGCGTGGCGAGAAGAGGCGATTCACAAATCGCATGACAGGTCATCCTTTGATTGCCAGGACTCTGCCCTTAACGAATTCCTGCACCTTCACGCCCGGAAGAATCATGAGCGCGGAGGCGCGAAAACTTTCCTGGCGATCTCTTGCGAAGATGGCAGGACGATTCTTGGCTACTACAGTCTGAGCCCGGCTTCCGCCGAGTACGCCCGAGTTCCGGAACTGGCGAAGCGCGGTCTGGCTCGATATGAAGTGCCCTGCTTCCGGCTAGCCCGTTTGGCTGTTCACCATTTTTATCAAAACCAGGGCCTGGGGGGTCAGTTGCTGTTGGCCGCGGGACGACGCTGTCTGCGGGCAGCCGCCGAAATAGGCGGAGTTGCCATGCTGATTGACGCGAAGAACGAACGGGTAGCCGAGTGGTATGGAAGCTACGGTGCGGTACCGTTACTGGATGCCCCATTGACCCTGATCCTCCCCCTGGCAACAGTGGAGGCCGCGCTGAAATCAACGTCCTGACCGGCCTATTTCGCCTTCCAGAGACGCAGTATTTCGCTCTCTCGATCAGGCGAGAGGCCGGCCCGCAATGGTTGCGGATCGGTGTGCCGCCAGGCCAGCGTGTCGCGGGCGGTGGCCCGGGCGGGACGCAAGTGCAGGCCGTGACTTAAGGCCCGGGCCGCCGAGACCTGAGTGAATCCGGCGTTTTCGCTGCCCGAGGGCACCCACAGCGGAAGGTCGGCCCAGGGTTGGACCTTGTGCTCTTCCAGAAATTCCTTGGAGACCCAGACCAGTTTGGCGTCGGGCCGCAGCGACTGCAAGAAGTGCCCGAAGCCGCTGGCGGGGGAGGGCCCGGCCAAATTGAAGATGCCCTCCAGATCGGCCTCCAGAGCCTGAAGCATCCAGGCGGCCAGGTCGCGGGCGTCGATCCACTGTACGCTTTCGCTGGCGGCGTGGGGAGCCAGCACTTCGCCGCCGCGGGCCAGGCGCTCGGCCCAATAAGTAAAACGGTCGGTGGCATCGTAGGGGCCGGCGATCACGCAGGGGCGCACGATCAGGCCGCGGGGCCCGCAATTCTGAAGAACCCGGGCCTCGCTGGCGATCTTGCGGGCCGGATAGGTGCCCGGCCCCAAACTGTCCAGGTCGATTCCGTCGGTGGTCACCACCGGCGAATCTTCGTTGAGCGGGTGTGCCGAGTTGCGGTAGACCGAAATGGTGGAGACGAAAAGATAGCGCTTGCAACCGTGCAGAGCCCGAGTGGAATCCTCCAGCCAGCGAGGCTTCTGGCCCGAGGTGTCGATGACGTAGTCGAAGTCGTTAGCGTCGATTTCGGGAAAGCCCTGGTCGCGATCACCGATCAGGCTGCGCGCCTGGGGATAGAGATCGGACTTGCTTTCGGTCCGGTGGAAAAGGGTCACCTGGTAGTTGCGCTGCAGCGCCAGTTCGGTCACGTGACGCCCGAGAAAACCGGTGCCGCCCAACACCAGCAGACGGCGGGGCGTGTCGGCGCGGGCGGTCAGGGCCGCCACCCCGGTGAGGGCCGCGGCTTGCAAAAAACGGCGACGAGTCATCTTCCAGTCCCCTTATGGTACGTAATACATCGGATTGGGCAGTTTAAAACTGGACTCGGCGTAGCCCCCCTCCAGGTCGCTCAACTGATCGCCCAGATTGACCACGATGGTGTAGCCTTGCTCGAACAACTTGCGGCGATTCTGTTGTTTGAAGACCCCTACATCCTGTTCGCTGCCGTTCTCCCGCATGATCAGGGCCTGGTAGCCTTCAAAACCAGCGCTGCGCAGGTTTTTGGTGGTGGCTTCCCGGTCTCGTTCCGAGCGCCCGGTGATAAAGAATACGGCCACGTCGCTCTGGCGGGCCTTGCGGAAAAACTGCAGCGGACCCTGCAGTGGCGGAGCCGAGGCGCTATCCACCCATTGGCGCCAGAATTTGGGCAGGTAGGCGAAATCGTACTCCTCCAGGTGGGGGTAGTTGGACAGGGTGGTCTCGTCGATGTCCAGAACGATGGCCGGCCGATGCTGGCGGTGCCGCTCCAGGTTGGCCTCGAGGTAAGCCTGGGCCTGGCCGGCGATGGTGTCGACCTCGCGCAAATAGCGGCCGCTCTTGTAATAATCCCGCAGCTTGTCCTTGACGAAATCGATGTTGGGGATGTCCATATCGCCGTGGAGCGAGGCCGGCTCGGCCCAAGCCAAACCGCTCAACAGGACAAGAATTGCCAGAAACGTGCGCATGCGGGGGGTCCTTTCGATTTAACGGGGCCCTCCCCTTGTCGGAAACGGGGGGAAGCGTGATAGGCTGTAAGACCAGGAGGAAATTATGGCCAGTTCAATCGGGGGAAATCACTTCCATCAAATCAACCAGCAACTGGCCAAGGGGCCGGACGCCAACACCTTGGAGAATCTGCGCCAGGCGGGCGGCACGGCCGCCTCGCAGAGCAAGTTTTCCGCGCCCAAAGGCAAGACGCCGGCCCAGGAAAGTGGCGGCGTGCACCTCAGCGAGGCCGCCAAAAAATCGCTGGCCGGCAACAACGAAAGCGAACTGGAACTGGCCCATCACGCCGGTCTGGGTGAAGAGTTGCAGCCCGAATCCCGTCACGAACAGCACGTGGAGCGCGGCAATCAACGCTACCAGGAGTCGGTCAAAGAGCAGGTGGCGGGCGGCCCCCAGCAGCAGCCTCACCCCGAGGCGCCCAGCGCTCCTGATTCGGCCGACAAGGTCCAGGCCCGGCTTACGGCCGCCAAATTGGCCGCCTACGACGACCCGGAGACGGTCTTCCAGAAAGTGCTGGATGACATTCCCGAAGCCAATATGGAGGCGGCTGAGCGGGTTTTGGAGTCGCAACTGAAGCGCGAAGGCATGAAGAAAGTCTCCAATTTGAAAGTGGGCCCCGAAGCGCAGGAGGCCGGGAAGATGGAGATGCGTCAGGCCGACTTCATGGGCAGCCCGCTGGATATCCGCGACTCCGAAAACGACCGCTCCGCGCCTATGCCGCTGGAATTCCCTGACGAAATGCTGGAAGTGGCCAAAGAACGGGCCGCCGAGGGATTGGCCGCCGGCGAAACCCAGCCGGAGAATCTGCTGTAAAAAAAAGAAGCCCGAGGGGGGAACTCGGGCTCAAATGCGGCGGTGGGTCCTGGCCGGGTGATCCTCCTTGAGTCCATGGATCCCGGGCCTCTGTTTATTGTTGGCGGAACGGGGCCTCGCTCCAGGAGGCCAGACGGAAACCGGAAGTGCCCGGAAAAAAGGGCGGCGATGTGTAGCTGAAGTTGGTGTCGTAGTTGTACTGGTAAGCATAGCCAGTGCCGCCACTGGGGCTGCTTGGGTTGAACGTTCCTTTGACCTGGCGCGTGCCTTCGGTCAGGCTCCCGTAGAGCCGGAAGTAGCCACGAGTTCCGACATTGTAATTGTCTGTCCCCATACCGCCACCCAGCAACTGGTCGGTAGAATTGGGGTCGTTGGCTCGACCGGCAAAGATGGCGGCATAGAGCAGGATGGGTGCGTCGTTGCTGGTGGCGGCCCGGGTGGGCACAAAGGGATTGCTGACGTCGTCTCGTTTCATTCGCACCGCGTAGGAGACCAGCCCCAACTGGTCACGCACTCCCTGGGGCCGCGTTCCGGTGGGCAAGTTGCCATTGTCCAGATCGTTGACCGGCGTGTCGGCGCGGGTGACCGCGCCGTTGAGCCAGATCTTCTTATCCTTGGCGGTGGTGGTGCCGGTGTCCATGCCGGTGGCGATGGTCTTGCGGCCCCGGTTTACCCCCCGCAATCCGTTGACGTTGCCATTGATGTAGACGGCCCCGTTGCCCACTCCCTCATAGACGGCATAGCGATTGCTGGTGCCGTCGCGCACGACGGTGTAGCCCACTTTATTGTCGGCGAAGGAGAGGATGGTGGGACTGGAAGTCGGCACGGTACTACCGTTGACCAGAGCGCCGGCGGGCAGGGTCAACTTTTCGTAGACCGAGGTAATGTTGGCGGAAGTAGAGCCCTGCGTCACATTCATGGTCGAGTTGGTGTTGTCGTCGGCCACCCCGTTGCCATCGGCGGCGATGGGCGCGGACAGCGTGATCTGGGCGGCGTCGCCCTGCAGCACGATTCCGGCGGCCACCATCGGGTAGGCGCCGCCCCCGTCGGCCTTGCTGATGTGTAAATTCACACTGCTGGTGGTGCCAAACACGCTGCTGGGATAGGTGTTGGTCAGCCCGCTTCCGGGAATCGCCGAGCCGTAGGCGGCCGCCTCGATCTTGCTGGCGTCGGCGGGCAGTTCGATGTTGCCCGCCGTCTGGTGCAGACGCGGAGCGCCTCCGTTGATCACCCGCTGGTAGCGGTTCTCGTTGATGGCCCCGCTGGCGCTGTCGTAGGGCAACCCGGCGCTGCTGTAACTGTTCCAGCGGACCCCATCGACCACCCGATTCAGGTTGGGGTCTTTATAGGCCTGGGCGGCGGGCATGGACAGTTGACTGAGAAAGGACGACTGCTGTCCGTCGCTCCAGTTGCTGGGAGCGCTCAGTAGCACCTGGTTATTGGTGTGGTAGGGACCGTTGATGCGAAAGGTGTTGAGATCCAACCAGATCTCGTTGGGCAAACGGTCGACGAAGTAGGCGTAATTGGCGAAGTTCTTCTGGATGCACCAGGATTCCACGGTGCGCCGGATGCGTCCATCCCTCAGCGCCTTGGAGACGACCCGGTAGGCATCGGGGCCGCGTTCGCCGCGCACCTTGAAGGCCCAGCGTTCCAGCACCACCTGGTAGCTCTGCTCCGAACGGTCGGTAAATTTGACCGCCCAGGTTTTGACGGCCAGCAACTGGCGAGCGTCGGCGGCGGCCAGGAAAGCGTTGCTGATGGTGGGATTGGGGGAATTCAGCGGGGCAACCCCGTTGGCGGTCACCCAAAATGTGCCGTTTTGATTATTTTCGAAATTATTATGGTCGGTACTGACCTGAAATTCCATCTGAGCCAGAGCGTCGGAAATACCGGAATCCGCCGTATAGAATGCTTCAGCATCGTCTTGCAAGCGCAAAGCATTTTTCAATTCGGTGGGAATCAAAGCACAGTAGGACGCGGCCACGCCGTAAAGCAAAATCATGAAGAATAGAGTGACGAGCAAAGCCAGGCCGCGACGGGCGCGGCCAATTCGCATGAACATGTTATCCTCCTCCCCCCGCGGTGTTGGTGTAGTAAGGTAAGAAAAGCCGGCTATCCAGGGTATAGGGCTGCACGGTGGTCTTGCCGCCGGCCGTGCGCACCGGCCGGCGAATCTCGAGGTGAATTAGCAGGGTATTCGAACCTACATTCTGGAAAGTACAGTCGTACAATCCGCGGGCTAATGTCAGGTCGTCGCCAGTATTACTGTTAGTATCCAGATCCAGCTTCAAGTCCCCCCGGCGCCCGCCGGGGAAACTCGGCGAAGAACTCGACTGAAAGAAGAGACGGACGGTTTGGTACTGAGTGCTGACCGGGTCGACGGGATTGAACTGGTTGGTGGCGTTGAGCAGGCGCGCCACGTAAAGGTCGGCGTACTCGCGGGTGGTGGTGAAGCGCAGGCTGCTCTGGGCGGCTGCCCCTTGCAGTGGCTCCAGTAAAGCGCTGGTTTCGGTGCTGGTGGGACAGGCCGAGGAGATGATGGGGGTAAAGCGCTGCACGGCTTCGCGCAGCCGGCGCATGGAGTCGGTTTTTTCCCCGCCCTGGGCGGCGGAGGTGTGGCCCAGGCTGTAGGTGGTGACAAAGCCGGCCGTGATCACGGTGAACAGGCCGGCGCTGACCAGTACCTCGGCCAGCGTGACCCCTCTTTTTGTGTTCATGTCAGGGGAATCCTTGCTAAAGATGACATGGTGACGCTGCGAAAAGCGCGTCCCTCTCGCCAGTAGACGGTGACGGTCAGGCGCAACAGGTTGCGTTGATAATTAGTGTTGCCCAGGCGGGCAACGGTGATGGAACGGGTAAATCGGGGGTCGTCGGGGAGGGTGGCGAAGTCGCCGTTGTCGTGGATGGGAATGTCCTTGCGGTCGGGAGGGCTGGTTTGAAGCGGACTGCCGGTGGCGGGCAGGGTGCCGCCGGAGTAGGCCAGGCCGCGTCCTCTGATGATCTCGGCGATCTGCCGGCAGTAGCCGGTGGCCTCGGTCATTCGCTGCCCGTAACCGGTGGATTTCTGGCAAGCCAGCAGCGACGAGATGGTGCCCAGAAAGGCCACCGCCACGACGGCGACAGAGATGATCACTTCGTTCAAGGTAAAGCCGCGAGTGGGGGCCATCGAGGGAGTCCTCTTTTCACAGTTTAAGTGGCAATTTTATCGGGAGAGCGCAATTCTCCGCAATCACAGACTAGCACAAGGAAATAGATAACTATGTAACCTATTTCACATTAATGACAGTTTAACTGTTAACAGTTTAACTGCTTATCAGATGCTCCGGTCGCGTTCCTGATCGCTGGCCGGGTCTTCGAATTTCCGTGGAGGAAAGGCGCGGCGCTTCACCACCCAGTTGTCGTCGTCGTGGATGTCCAGACCTCGAGCCGACAGTCGCGCCATCACCATGGAGTGCAGTTTCGCCCAGGGACGCACCGAGCCCAGATCGTAAACGGGCCCGCCCAGCATGACGTCTTGACGCCCCTCGAGATAGCGGGACTTGCGCTCGTCAAAACTGGCCTGATCGAAGGCCAGACCCCGGCACAACCCTCTCACCACAAACGGCTTGCTGCCCCTGACCCCGGCCGGGTCGTTGAAGAAAAAATCCAGGTCGGAGTGGAGGCCGAATCGGCCATGAACCAGTCCGCCGAAAGCGAAAAACTGGCGAGGATAGGCCGGCCGAGCCGCTGACAAAGTTTGACACTGACCCTGAAAGGCTCGGAGCATCTGGTGGTAGTGGCGCCCTGCTTCGACGTCGGTGTAGGGCCGGTCCAGGCTGAGATAGAACTTGCTGGGCCAGCGGCCCAATTCGTTGCTGCCGAAGGTCCGACGCCGTCGATATTCGATCTCCTTTTGCCCCAACCAGGCGCGAAAGGCTTCCAACGACTGCAGGCTCTCTTCGGGTACGGGCTCGCGCAGATTGAAGAGATAGGTGGCCAGATTCTCTTCGAGGATGCGATGGCGGGCGTCGTGCACCCCCAGCAGGTCCAGCAGCCGGCCCGCCTGCTGATCGCAGCCCTGCTGAGCGATGGCGGGCAGGGCCAGAGCCACCAGCAGGTAACCGGCGAAGCGCACGGCTAGCCGTAACTGGGCGGGCGCAGTCCGCGGGGAGCGGCCGCGGCGCCCACATGAAAGACGTCGAGGATCAGATTGAGCGCGTCCTCGACGGCCCAAACCGAGTCCAGCGAGACCTTGAAGCCGCTGACGGGAGCCTGGGCCATGAGCCAGGCGTTGAGGGGCTTGAGGTGCACGGTGGCCAGCCCGACTTTGGTTTTGCCTTCGACCCCCTGACCCAGGGTGAGGGTGCCGGGCGGCAATCCGTAAGCCGTCAGTTTGCTTCGGGCCATTTTTTCGATGTGAGGCGAGGCCACGCCCCACAGGCCGCCGGCCAAAAACTTGGCCATCCCGCCGCTCTTGTCGCCGCGGATCTGGTCAAAGGGGACGGTGAAGACCACCGCCTCGGGAGTGGAACGCGGAATGGCCACCAGAGTGATGCCCATGCCGATGGGCAGCTTGACGTGAACCGTGAAGCACCCCATCTGAAAGCTTGCCGGCGCCTTGAAGTGCGCCAGCAGGGTGTTCAGGTCTCGGCTCTGCAGCGAAGTTCCGCACTGGCCGAGAAACTGGCTCATGTCTGCAGGTTGAGCGAAATGGTCAGGCCCTGGGCGCCCAACTGCAACTGGTTCAACTGCACGGTGAAGGGCCCCAGGTTGCCGTTGCGCAGGTGCACGCGCAGGGCCTGGGCGATATTGAAAGGCTCGACGCCCACGTTGAGGTCGCCCTGCTGCACTTGAAGGTTGCCCTGGTCAGCCACCTGAACCTGCAGCCCCCCCGGCTTGTTGACGAAGATCGCCAGCAAAGAGTTGAGCAGTTTCGTGTCCAGCTCGATTTTGCTCGAACCACCCGGCCCAGATGGATTGCTCATCGAAGCTCCACACCCCCCGCAAAAAGTCTTGCCATCGCGCACATCAGCGCCGCAACTCGGACATACAGGCATCGCACTGCCCCCTTGGTTTCCATTTGGACTGGGACTGTTCTGACAAGGGCTATCGGGCCCCTTCCCGAAATTCATGGGTCTGCGCTGAGGAGGGACCGTGTTCGACAAACCCAAAAACCTGACTCCCGAGAGCTTCGTCAAAGCCGTGCTCAACTCGCCCCAGGGGGCCAGGCCCGAAGACGTGGCCAAAGCCGTCACCGAGAACAAGAAGTCTCCCAATTTGCTGGGGGCGGTGGCCAAGCAGGTGCTCAACAGCGCGAGCCAACAACAGCGCAGTTCCCCGCCGCCCCGGCGCGGGTCGAACTCCTCCAGCCTGGACAAGGCCATCATTCACCTGGCCAGCCAGCACGAGGGCGTCCTCTCTTGTCCAATCGTCTCCCAATCGCTGCGGATTTCTCGTTACGAAGCCCAGGCCGGCCTGGACAGTCTGGCCAATCGCAACCAGTGCCGGCGGGTGCGCGGCCGCCACGAAGTGGTCTACCTTTTCGAGCAGTATCTCGACCAGGAGAAACCCGCTGGCGGCGGGGCCGTCAAAGGCATCATCGGGGCCGCCATCTGGGCCTACGGACGCTGGAACGACCACCAGAAATCGCTGGCCGAACAGGAGCAACGCCTGCTCGACCTGGCCTACCACAACCGCGGCTGGTTCACCCACACCGAAGCCGTCCACGCCATTCCCCGGGGCGCCGTCGAGTGCATCGAGCGCCTCAAGGAGGCCGGCCTAGTCGAGCAGATGATGAGCAAGACCAATCAGCCCGTCTACGTGGTGGCCCAGTTTCTCCCGCCCACCGTCGAGTGCGGCTACTGCCACGCCATCTACGACGTAGGTGAGGTCACCTCGTGTCGCAAGTGCGGAGCGACCATCGCCACCTAGCCCAAAACCCCCACCCTACCAGCACTCGGTCGCCAACAAGTTGGCTCCACTCGCGCGAAATTAGTTAGTGGTGGGGGTTTCGTCCACATCCTAGGGGGCCTCCCCGCCTGCGGCGGCTAGCCCAAAAACGGATAACGGTAGTCCGTCGGCGGCACGAAGGTCTCTTTAATGGCCCGCGGGCTGACCCAGCGCAGCAGGTTGAGAATACTGCCGGCCTTGTCGTTGGTGCCCGAAGCCCGGGCCCCTCCGAACGGCTGCTGGCCCACCACCGCCCCGGTGGGCTTGTCGTTGATGTAGAAGTTGCCGGCCGCATTGCTCAAGCGCCGGGTGGCTCGCAAGACGGCCCGGCGGTCGGTGGCGAAGATGGCCCCGGTGAGAGCGTAGTCGGTGCCGCTGTCGACCAGTTCCAGGGCGCCTTCGAAATCGTTCTCGTTGTAGACGTAAACGGTCAGCACCGGTCCGAAGATCTCCTCGCGCATCAACTTGGAGCGCGGGTCGTTGGACTGAAAGACGGTGGGCTGAATGAAGTAGCCCGTGCTGTCGTCGCAGCCACCGCCGGCCACCAGTTGATAGGTGGTGCTCTCCTTGGCCAGTTCGATGTAGCCGGAGATACGCTGAAAGGCGGCGGCGTCGATGACCGCCCCCATAAAGTTGCTGAAATCGGCCACGTGGCCCAGCTTGACCGTGGCCAGCAACTCCACCAGGCGCTCCTTGACGCGCGGCCAAAGATTGCTGGGGATATAGGCGCGCGAAGCGGCCGAGCACTTCTGGCCCTGATATTCGAAGGCGCCGCGCAGCAGCGCCACCACCAGCGCTTCGGTCTCGGCCGAAGGATGAGCGAGCACAAAGTCTTTGCCGCCGGTCTCACCCACGATGCGGGGATAAGTCTTGTATTTGGCGATATTCTGGCCGATGGTCGACCACATGCCATTGAAGACATCGGTGGAACCGGTGAAGTGCAGGCCGGCCAGATGGGGATTGGCCACGGCCGGATTGCCCACCGAACCGCCCGAACCCGGCACCAGATTGATGACCCCCGGCGGCAAACCGGACTTTTCCAGAATCTCCATGATGTAGTAAGCCGAATAAAGAGCGCTGGAGGCCGGCTTCCACAGCACCACGTTGCCCAGCATGGCGGGAGCGGTGGGCAGGTTGCCGGCGATGGCCGTGAAGTTGAAGGGGGTGACGGCGAAAACGAAGCCTTCCAGGGGCCGGTGCTCCAGGCGATTCCACATGCCGGGAGAGCTGACCGGTTGCTCACGGTAGACTTTCTCGACGTAGCTGCAGTTGTAGCGCCAGAAGTCGATCAATTCGCAGGCCGAATCGATCTCGGCCTGATGGCAGGTCTTGCTCTGGCCCAACATGGTGGCGCCGTTGAGGATATCGCGGTAGGGGCCGGTCAACAGCTCCTGAGCCCGCAAAAAGATGGCCACCCGCTCTTCCCAGGGCATGGCCGCCCAATCCGGTTGGGCCTGGCGGGCCGCCTGGACGGCCTTCTCCACGTGCTCGGTTTTGGCCTTATGGTAGGTGCCCAGTTGATGCCGGTGATCGTGAGGCATCACCATGGGGCCGGTGTCGCCGGTGGCGATGCGTTGGCCGCCGATGACCAGGGGCAGTTCGACCTGCTCGCCCATCATCGTCTTGAGACGGCTTTGCAAAGAGTCGCGCTCCGCGCTGCCCGGCGCGTAGCCGCGCACCGGCTCGTTGATGGGGGTGGGCGCTTGAAACACTGCGTTGGACATCGTTCCCTCCTCGGGCTAAAATTCTGGCCGACTGCTGCGCGATCCACCGCGGCTTACCCTTCAGAAGTTGATGGATCCGGTGGCGCAGTAGGTGGTAAAACTCTCGATGTTGCGTCCCCACAACGTCTTTTGCACGCCCAGACTGAAAGCGGCCGTGGGGCCGGGCTTGATAATCACCCCCAGCGTTCCGGCCAGGCTCTCCACCGACGAATCCTGAAAGGGCAGGGCCTTGGTATAGTTGAGCTCCACCACCGGCAACAGCCAGGAGTTGGCGTTGTAGCCCAACCCCAGGTTGGCGCCGTACTGTTGGAAAGTCTGGGTTCCCGAGGCAAAGGGAAAGCCGTAGAACAGCTCCAGGTTGGCGCTGAAGCGGTCGAAGTCCTTACGCAATACCAAGGATTGCTGCCAGCTGGCGAAAGAACCTCGAATCGTGTAGAGGGTGTCCTCGTCATCCAGTTGCAACAGCTCCTGCAGAGCCGGTCCGCCGATCAAAGCCAGGCTGAAGCCATCCCCCTCGTCGGCCACCAGCCGCCAGCGCGCCTGCAGAGCCAGATTGGTGAGGGCGGCCCCCTGAACCGGCCCCAATCCTGGAGAATCGGCCTGGTCGGAGCTGGCCAGAGTGAACCGGTCGTTAACGCGATTGCCGGTGGCGACCAGAGTCAGGTCGGCATCCTCGCTCAAGCCGGCGCTGGCCGACAGCACAAAAATCTCGCTGCGGCGGGTTCCCCCCAGGTCGGACAGGTCACCGGTATCGTCGAACGTCGATTTGGCCTGGGAAAGAAAGTAGGCCAGGTTCAGGCTCCAGTCGCCCTTGGGCAGGGTCTCGGTATCGGCCGTGAACAGCTTGGACCCATCCAGATCGTCCTCGTCGTCGGTGGGATTCTCGGGCAAAGCGATACGGCTCGGATGGACCACGCCGGGGCGAGCCTTGCCCGAACTGGCCCGCCCCTTGGCCGAGCGCGTGCGGGCGGGCTGACCCAGGACCGGCATTGACACCGCCATCACCAGAGCCAGGACCCATACCGCACGCATTCTGCCATTGTGGCATGAATGGCGTCTCGCTTATCTGAAGAATCTGTCAGCGTTCACATCCCGGCAGCAATCCGGACAAAAACCCGGGCTAGGATGCCCCCATGCAGATCAACAGCCCGCCCCCCGGGGGCCACATGGGCGTACACGGCATGGTGGTTTTCGGCAAGAACTACCTGTCGCACATCCCCATGTTCCACGAACCCCACGATTACCAGATCATCATGGACGTCAAGCTGGAGCATCCCGACCTGGGTCCGGACGCCAACTTCGGCCGCGAACTGCACACTTTCGTGCCCAACAAGTTCTCCTTGGGAGATCTGTTCAACGGTAAACTCGACAAAATCGAAGGCACGCTCTACAAAGGCAACTTCGAAGCCGAAGGCGCCCAACCGCTGCAAGAGGGCGTCACCGCCAAGATCGAGCACATTCTGCACTCGCATCACCTGTCCCAGGACCAGCAAGGCCCGCAGGATTTGGAATATTTACTCTATGGCGACCGCCAGGACGCCTACCTGGTTCATCCCATTCACGGCAACGCCGGTTTCGACCAGGTGCTGTCGGTGGACTGCCGCCAGGTCAATGCCACCGACCAGGAACTCAAGGACGGCATTCTGATCCGCCTGCCCGGCCGCCCCAACGAGGTGCATTCGCGCCTGGTGGAGGGCACTCCCGAAGTGGGCGCCGTCGAGGCCGACGGCGACGCCGTGCGCCTGGAGGTCAAAAAGGAGCTGTCGATCCTGGTGGGGCCGCATTTCACCGGGGGCCCTGACGAACACCAGCACCATCACCATTAACACGGGAATAAAACACGGGATAAAAAGTCACCCCAAGATGTTGCAGGGCGGTAAATCTTTCCTAACCCCGGCACTCTATACTCGACTCAAGGCAGCCGGACAGGTTTTGCGCAGCAGAGTCGACGAGCCGCCCCGAGTGAATGAGGAGAGCAATCTTTATGGCGAGCACCACCCGACGGAACCGTGATGTCCAACAACTGACGGCTCTGATGATCCAGGGCGGGAGCACCCCCGGCATGCGTCCGGGGGGCTCCTGCGTCCCCGGCATGCAGGCGGTCGGTCAGATCGGCGGCACCCAGACCTCTGTTCGCGCCGCGACCGTGAGCTTGAGCGGCCGGCCGGCCCCGCGCGTGCATCTCTACGTGGGAGCCGGTCTAGAGCTTTTGTAGCAGGCTGACCACCGGCAAGAAGGTGGCCAGCAGCACCACCCCCATAACCACGGCCATGACCACAATGGCCAAAGGCTCGGCCAGCGAGGTGAAGGTCATCAGTGAAGTGTCGACTTCCTCGTCGTAGAGCAGGGCGCATTTGCGCGCCAGGACGTCGAGATAGCCCTGTTCTTCGGCGATACTGAAGAGAGAGATGGCCAGCGGGGGGAAGCACTGGGTCTCGGCCAGGGCCAGTCCCATCGGCGTTCCCTGCCGAACCGAGTCGAGAAATTCCAGGTAGCGACGCCGCATTTCGCCGTTGCCGGCCAGATCGCCCGCTTTCCCCGTCTGATCCAGGGGACAACCGGCCTGTAGCAGGCAGGTCATGGCGTGCAGGATCTGAGCGGTGCCGGCTTTGGTCAACAGGTCCCCCAGCACCGGAATCTTCAGTAATTTGCGGTCCAACCAGGGACCGATTCGGTTTTTCCAACTCCAGGCCAGATGGTCCCGCCCCAGATAGAAACTGAGGATAATCCCTCCCAAAAGGCCGAAAAACAGAGGTGTGGACATGGCGGGTACGATGTTGAGCAAAAGTTGAGTCAAGAACGGCAATTGCGTGCCCATGTCTTGAAAGATCTGTTGCTGGCGCGGAAAGATCACCAGCAGCATGAAGGCCGTCATAAAGACCGTCAACACCAACAGCATGGCCGGGTAGATCAGGGCCGATATCACCCTTCGTCGCAGGGCGCTGTTTTTGTCCAGATAGTCCGACAGTGCTTCCAGACATGCGGCCAGTTGCCCCGAGCGCTCGCCGATTTCCATCAGGCCGACCGCCATCTCGGGAAAGACCCGCGGGTGCGAGGCCAGGGCCCGGCTCAGGCGGGCTCCCTCTTCGATTTGGGTCAGCACCGAGAGCAGAACCTTGTCGAAAGGCGGCTCGGCCGAGCGCGAAAGATAGTCCAGCGCCCGGTGCGCGGGGATGCCGGCGTTGACCATGGTGGCCAGGCAGCGGAAGAAGCGCAGCACCTCCTGGGAGGAAACCCTGACTCCGGGGGTGCGCTCCACCGCCCGGCCGCTGGATTGATGGCCGGAAGCCGCCAACATCTGGCGGGCCTGACCGTAGCGGCTGGGGGAGGTCAATTGTGAACCCGCGCCCAGACTCTCCGCGCCGATGTTTCGGGCTCGGTTCGACCGTGCCGGGCCTTCTCGGTGGTGAGGTCAAAGACCAGCATGCGATTGCCCTGACGCTGGATTTGAAAATCCTTCACCAGGCGGGCCAGCACCTGACCGGCGCTGCAGTAGTCCACCAGGGGACGGGGCCCGCTGCCGCCGTCAAAGGCCTCCAGGGGTATGGGGAAGAGTCGCACCGGCGAGGTCTCGGCCAGTTTTAGCTGGACGCGCCGCAGTTCTTGTTTTTCGCGATCCAGGTAGTAGATCCGGTAACGCCGCCAGATCAGTTGGCCGGTGGCGGTGTCCACTTCGGTGAGGCCGTCGTCGTCGGCCGGCGACAACACACTGAGGCAGCTCGGCCCCAGCGAGAGCCCATCATAACTGCTGCGCTCGATGTCCAAAGCCAGATTGCGACTCACCACCTGCAGATTCTGGGACATGTCGGTTTGGGCCTCACCCTTGGCCCAAACCGAGGCGCAGTTGATGTAGATCAACATCAACGTGACGAACATGCCGCCCAGCATGGTGACTGAGATCAACGCTTCCAACACCGTGTAGCCAAGCCGTTGCTTCAACTGGAGAACAACCTCTCCAGCACCACTTTGTGCTTGCCTCCCCAGCTCACCTCCACATGCACCGACTTCAAATGGACATCTCGACTTTTGGCCACCACCTTGAGGTCGAAGTGCTGGCTATCCAGGGTGACCCCTGGATAAGGCGAGGGGGGAAAGCCGGCCACGGCCGGGTCTCCCTTGGCGCCATCAAAGAGACCGTCGGGAGGAATCTGATCGTAGCCGAGGTCTTGCACACTTTCGAGGAGGGCGCCGGCCAGGTCGGTGGCGCGGGTGAATTCCCGCCCCTGGCGGGTCAGCCGCAGGCCCTCCAGGTGCACCCCCACCAGCGCTAGCAGCGCGACGGCGATGAGAAAGGTGGCCAGCAGGATCTCCAACAGGGTCAGAGCCCGCTTTTTCACCACTGATCGATCCAGGCCGCCACTTTCAGACTCTGATCGGCGGTGGCGAACTGGCGTACCAGCGCACCGCTGAAGCGGTCATCGTAAATCAGGCTGACGCCGTTGCGCAGGACGATGTCGCCCGGCATCAGTTGCATGTCCCCGGCCATACGGGGAGAGCCCTCGCCCCCGTTGGCCCAGATGGCTCCGCGCACGCGCAGCGAGTTGTCAGCCAGAATGGAGCCGCTGCTGTAGATGACGCCGGTGAAGTTGCTGCGGCCCATACTATCCAGGCCGGCTGAGAACGACAGGCCGGTGGCTTGTTTGAATACGTTGAATTTCTTTTGGTTGGGGCCGGGGGCGCCCAAAGTGGCGGTGCCTTTAGTTGCGGCCAGGGCCGGCATAATGTGGGCCAGATCGCCGTAGCGTCTCTCGCGCAGCAGATTCAGCGAACGGTTGTAGTCGTTGTCGTTGCCTTCCAGGAACATGCTGTAGAGGCTTTTGACCGATTTGGTCATCTTGTTCTTGGTCGGCCCCGGCTCGAGGTCGCCCAGAGCCGACTCCACCTGGCCCAGCAGTCCCAGGTGAGAGCCGCCGGGCCCGCGGACCGATAGTTCGTTGGATAAATGCATCAGTTCATCCATGTCGGCGTTGGAGACGCTTTCGGTATCGGGAGCGGCAGCGGCGGTCTGAAGAATTTCCGACACTCGGCTCAGTTTGGCCGAAGCCAGTTCCCAGGCGGCTTTGGCCTCTTCGTGGCCGTTGAGATAGCCTTCGCCCGAGAAGCCGGAGATGGTGACCGAGCCTTTGCTGCAGATGGTCAGGGGGTGTTCGGGGTCGGAGACGTTGACCTCGCTGTCGCCTTGAAAGTTGGTGTCGCCGGTGACGTAGAGCGTGCCGGCCCCGGAAATCGAACCGTTGATGTTGAGATTGCCCTTGATGTAGAGCTGGGCGTTGCGCAAGAGCAGGTCGCCGTCGACGTTGAGGTCGCTATCGGCCAGAAACTTGCCGTCCTTCAGCGGGATCTGGCCGCCATCTCCGCCACTGACGGCGGCCGCCAGGTCTTTGGGCCGGACCGGCGTCTTGGCCGGATCGATGGCGTCGTTCACCAGTTGCTCCACCGGCACCATGGGGTAGTTGCGTTTGGGAACGCCGGTTTTGACTCCGCCGCGCAGGTTGAAAACGCGGTCGTTGACCCCGAAGTCGATGACGTCGCGCAAAGCCGCCGGATCGCTGTCGGAAGTGGCCTGCTTGCTGGCGCTGACCAGGCCGGAGACGGTGGCGTGATCGCTGGGTTTGAGGGGGCGCCAGGTGATGGCTGCCCCGTCGCCGTCGAAGTTCGAGTGCAGGCCGGCTTCACTGTCGTTGTTTTCGCCGCGGATCACAGTCTCGCCCACCATGCGGATGCGGTTGGTGGCGGCCACGGCCGAGGGCAGGGTGGCCCCGGGTCCCAGCCGCAACAGCACTTCGGCCCGCCGGCGCTGGCCGCCGGCTTCGGCGATCACCACCAGGTCTACGCTCTGGGCGGGTACCGTTTGCTGACCGCGAGGGCCGTCGACAATGGCGGCGCCGTCCAGGTTGTTGATCGATTCGTCAGGCTCGACCGCGCCGCCGTTGGCAAAAGCGATGGAGTAAGTGCCATCCATCCCGGGGAGTTTCTGCTTTTTGAAGCCGGCCTTCCAATCGGGGTCTTTGGCCAGTTCGTTCTGGGCGTGGGCCACCGCCGACTTGAGCAGAGACTGGAGTTGGGCGCGCTGGTACTGTTCGCGGGCAGCGAAGGCGCGGCCATGGGCCATGGCGACCAGCGAGGCGGCGGTGACGAAGAGCGCGACCGCCGCCAACAGGACCGTAATCAGGGCAGTGCCGCGGACGGTCTTCATTTTGGCGAGTTCCACCGAGAGCGGCCTAAGTCCTGGCCGCCGACCACCAGAACCGGCTGTAAACCGTCATCAACTCTTCGCTTTGACGCAGTTCGAAGGGGGTCAGCAGGCGCACCTGGGCGGCCAGCGGCAACTGCTGGGCGCTGACCAAACCGCTCTGGACCCGCCGGTAGAATTCCTGGAAGGTGGCCTTTTCCACGCGCGGCTGCTCCAGGCTGAACGAGCCGTTGGGATTGCGACAGTAGGCCCCGATCAAATCGAGGGCCTTGGTCAGCCGGTCGGCCGGATCGGGCCGGCCTTCCCCCTGCTTCAAAACCTCGATTTCGCGCTCGGCCTGTTCCAGGTACTCCCACACCATGGCGGCGCCCCGCAGGTCGAGCCGTTGCGAACGCACGCTCAGGAAGAACTGACCGAAGGCCTGCTGGCGCAAAGGCTCGAGCGCTTGAATCTGACGGGAAACCCCGGCTTCCACCACTTTGTCGGCGATCTTTCGCACCCCGGCCAGCAGACCGCGCAGCAGGCCAAAGCCTTTCTGCCGCTCTTCCTCGGCTCGCAGCGCGCGCTCCACGGCGGTGAGAAAGTCTTTGAGCGAGAAAGGTTTGTGCAGATAGTCGCAGGCCTTTAACTCCAACGCTCGCAGCGGGGCGCTGTCATCGGCGAAGCCGGTCATGATGATCGACAGCAGTTCGGGCGCGAAAACCTGAATTTTGCTCAAGGCCGTCAGCCCGTCCATGTCTTTCATGCGGACGTCGGCCACCACCAGGTCGAGGGGATTCTCACGAGCCATGGCCACCGCTTCCAGTCCGCCCCGGGCGGCGTGCACGGTGTAGCCCTCATCTTCCAGGGCCAGCGCCAGCATGTCCAGCAACGGCTCGTCGTCTTCGATCACCAATACCCTTGCGGCCGCCATGGCGCTCGGATTCTTCCTTCCCTCCAGGGGAAACGCCTGCCGACACGAACCGCCTCCCATGCAGCGAGCCCTCGGCGGCAGCCTGGTGGCCCTGGGCCTGTTCTTCTTTCTGCTGAGCCAGGCCCAGGCCAACCTCAACTGGCAACTGGTGGTGTTGGCGGCGGTTTCGCTGTCGCTGGAGCTGCTGGCCGTGCCCCAAAAACGCTTCGGCCTGTTCTCGGCGGCTTTCAGTTGCAATCTGGCGGCGGCTCTGTCCCCCTCGGTGGGGCCGGGCGTGGCGGCCTTGATGCTGGTGGCCGCCATCACTATGCGCACCTTGATCAAGGGGGCTCAGCGGCGGGGCCGTCCCGACTGGCCCGCCCGCTGGCGCGAGGCTCTCTCCGATCTGCTGGCTCAACTGGCGCCGCTGGCTTTTCTGCATTTCTATCGCAGCAGCGACGCGGGCGCCTGCCTGGGGGCACTGGCCCTCTATTTGCCCTTGACTCTGCTGTTGCCGGCCTGGCTGGCCGAAGAGTTGCCGGATTTCGCCGTGGACGAGTGGCGCGAGGTGCGCTGGCTGACCGGTTTTCTCTATTTTTCGTTGGGTTTCTTGGGAATCGGGTTGGCTCTGGCCCTGGCCCACGGCAAGTCGGAGGGTGTCTGGCTGGTACCCGTGCTCTTCATTCTGCAGCGCAGCGCCCGCACCGAGGCCTTGCGCTTGCAGGTCATGGACAACGAACGGTTGCTGGCGGCCGAGGAGAAAACCCGTCTCGAACTGGCCCTGGCTTCGGCTTCGCTGCAGCGCGCCCAGGGCGATTTGATGTGCAAGGTGGAGGAACTTGCCTTTCTGGAGGAGTGCGCTCGCCATCTGGCCCGCAGCCCCGGCCTGGAAGGCACCGTCGATGCCGTTTTGACCGAACTCCTGCGGCTGACGCGCTGCCCCACCGCCGCCCTCTGGATCTGCCACGGCGAGACCTTCTTTCCAGCACAGTGGGATCCGAAGCTTGGAATTCACGTGACTTGAAGTCGCGGC